>OLOW01001016.1_pt1 | contig 19467 bp, 18 predicted proteins | sample 1672801 | NCBI WGS metagenome assembly OLOW01 (sample SAMEA3136725, study PRJEB25190) | human gut metagenome | biome: human gut; feature: human-associated habitat; material: faeces | place: Austria | collected 2013 | reverse complement strand
ATCTCTCGCCGAGCTCGCACTTGCTCCTGTTCGAGATCGAAGCCGGGTCCCACCCTTCCGCTTTTAGGTCGGCCAACACCGCCCTGAGCAGGAGGTTCTCTATCTGGTCCTCGTTGAGCCCGGCGAGCGGGCCGGTCGCGGGCGGGGCGTAGATCGACTTGTCGGGGCCCAAGCTGGCCTCCTTCCGGCGCGGTTTCCTCGCACCGATTCTACAGCGCGCCCCGGTGTAGCTGTGCGGGAGGTGGCCCGTCGCCCACTTCTTGGCCGCGCCCACCGTGACCCCCGCGAACTCCGCGGCGGCGGTCGGCCCCATGCCGTCCTCCGTCGCCAGGAGGAAGAGCTCGACCTTCTCCCTGCTGTACATGCGAACCTCCAGTCCGGACCGCTTCACGGTCCAACTTTCTGTCCGCACCCCCCCATGCGTCCCCAATCTAGACGAAAAGAGCCCCGAGCTCGTATTGAACTGCATCCCAATTCTTGGACGGGCGCCGATGCCCTGATCTCTGCCATGTCGAGGTGCGAGATCAAATCCTTGGCGCGCTCGCCGGAGTGGTATGCCTTGTTCGGCGCCACCTTCCTGTAGAGCTTCTTGAGCTTCGTCTTCCCCTTGTTGCCCGGCGGCATCTCCGTCTCAGGTGGCAGCCCTAGGAAGGACAGGACGCCGGGCAGGTCGCACAGCATCACGTCCTCGATGTCGGCCTTGGCCGCCAGGTCGACGACTCTCTGCGCTGTCGGCGAGATGTTCGGGGTGCTGCTACCGCCCGCTGGTTCGGAAGCTGGCGGGTAGTAGCGGGCAGTAGCGGCAGTAGCGGTGTGGCTCGATAGGCCCGAATATCCGTAAGGAAGGTGCTCGCTCTCATATGTGCTGATATGCCTCGCCTCGCGAACCTTGGGATGATTCCTGAGGTAATCCCTCAATTCGAGCCACTCTTTATGCTCATAACGCTTCGAAATCGTTTCCCCGTCGACAGTTTCCTTCACATAATGGTATGTTCGAACGCCTTCGAACTTGCCGAACCCGTTCTCGACGCTGAAGTTTCTGAACCAGCGCGAAAACCCATTCAGGTCCATGAAGTTGACTTGGGGATGCCTGTCTTTCGTTCGTTCGAATGAGTGGACGAGCGGAGTGCCTTTGACTTGTTCCAGGCCGAAGGCTTCCATTTCGCGGGCCTGCTCCTTTTTCCAGAATTCGAGATACGACGTCAGCGTCTCGCTTATCGAGATCCTCCGCACGCTTTTCTTGCTTTTGGGCGAGCGAACGCTTCGATCGGCCGCGAACTGCTGCTCAATGAGGATGCTTCTGTTCTCGACGGAGACATCGGACCACGTCATCCCGAGGGCTTCTGCCCTTCTCATGTCGGTGTCGAGCATGAGCATCACGCATGTGATGTGCGCGTCCGGTTCTCGATTGAGTAGGATGTCGAGTAGGCGAGCGGCGTGATGGTTCCTTCGCGGTTGTCGTGGAACTTTTTTGCGTACGAGCCGACGGTGTCCCTCGATTTTTGGACGTAGGTGCCGCTGTTGAGTTCTGCCTTGTAGGCTTCGAGTGCGGCGTCGACCTCTCGGCTTTTGGTGGTATGTATGGTCTGCCACGGCGAATAGCGGTATTTGCCCGTGACCGGATCCTTGCCGAGGCTGTGACGGTAGCGCCACGTGTATTTGTCGCGGCGTTGCTTCGTTCCTTTGCCTATGACGAGAGGTCGGTCGTTCATCGTGTTCCTTGCCTGAAGTGCCTGAGAATCGCGCTCGGTTGCGCGGAATGGCGCAAAGGGCTGGGGCGGGTGGGCATTACCCTTGATGGTGGGCCCTGCGTGGGGTCACACCCCAAGGGTAATGCTCCGCCTGACCGCTTTCAAGCTCGTTGTGGGTCGAATTTGGGTCGAATTATTCCGCGTACTTTTCTTTCGTAAATCTATGAAAACATCAAATGACCTGGAGTTATATTGACTTCAATTTGGGTCGAAATGTCTGAATGAAACAACGTCGTAGCGACCTCATAACCCGAAGGTCGGTGGTTCAAATCCGCCCCCCGCGACCATGAAACTTCAGGTCGGAAGCATAAAAGCTCCCGACCTTTTTCTTTGTCTAGGGGTTTCGGCATCTCTCGTTCTTTGGGTACCTCGAGGCGGGCAATCAGATAGATGCTTACGAGTATCATAGGGTCTTTTTATGTCGCGGTCGTGTCTCGTACTGGTGCGCCGCTCTTTGTGGGACGTGTCACTTTGCCATAGGTTGTCCGGCGGCGGGGCGCAGGTCGTTCCCCGTGGCGTCGCTCCTTTCGACGCTACGCTGCCTGGCTACTCGTTCCACTGGTGCTTTTTCATGTCGACGCAGCCGTTGTCTCGGAAGGCGACTCCTTCCTCCGTCAGTAGTGCTCGCTGGTCGGGGAAGTTTGGCGCGAGGCGTCCCGTGTGGTTGACGACGCGGTGGCAGGGATAATCGCCGTAGCGATCCGCCTCGCTCAGCACCGCTCCGACCAGGCGAGAGTTTTTCTCCCTGCCGATGAGGCGCGCTATCTGACCGTACGAGGCGACGCATCCCGCCGGAATCTCTGCCACGACGGAGAGAATCTCATAAACCAAATCTTCGTCCAGGACTTTTCCCATCGTATCGCTCCCGTGTTCGCTTTTGCCTTCGGGGGCGCGGCGCCGATCACCCGTGCTGCGATTTTCGCAGCTCCCCTTACCGAAGCATCGAGGGAAAGCGCGTGCGTGTCAAGGTTGTCTGGTCCAGTTGCTGGCTCGATGCCTCGAGATGTTCGCCTCAAGTGCGACCTGCCCCTATTGGAAAAGGATGCCGAAGATGTATTTGGTGATGGCGGAGCGGCGGATGACCCCCACGAGTTTGCCCTCGTCATCAACCACAGGAAGCTTCTTGAACTTCTTCTTCGCCAGCAGCGCGGCGACGCGGGCGATGCTCTGCTCGGGACGGGCACACACTACCTGGCGCGTCGCGAAATCCATGACGCAGCGATCCTTCAGGTCTTCGATGCGCTGCTCAAGGCTCTGATCGTCGAAGTACAGCATGGACGCGTCGCCGCCCGTGAAGATGGTGTGAGCGCGATGCTGCGCGATGGCTCCCATGACATCGCCGTCGGAGATGAACCCGACCACCTGGTTGCGCTCATCGATTACGGGCATGCTGCTCACCTCGTTTTCGGCGAGCATGCGCACCACGTCGGAAATCGTGCAATCCTGCGTGCAGGTGAACGGCTCTTCAATCATGATGCTCGAAACGGGCGTCCCCTCGAGCTCGAGCGGGATGCGCTCGGACAGAATCTCGGACATCGCTTATGCCTCCTTCGTTTTCGGTGCGGTTTTCTTGGTGCGCACGCTGAATATGGCGCAGATAAGGGAAACGAGGCCGATTGCCGCGCACACCTTGTAAGCGACGCCCGCGCCCACGGCGGTGGCTACTTGGATGGTCGCATCGACGCCGGCCGACGCGGTGACGCTTGTCATGACCGTGATGATGAGCGCCGTGCACAAACCGCCGGCGACCTGGCGGCCGGTGTTCGCGATGGCGTTGCCGTGGGCGATCATGTCATTTTTCAAGGCATTGACACCCCATGTGTTCACCGGCATGTTCGCGAGCGACTGGCCGGCGGACTGCAGCATGCAGAACAGCGCAACCACCAAGATGGGCGTGTTTACCGTCGAAAGCGAGAGCAGGAACAGGGCGCCGGTCATGAGGGCCAGGCCGACGATCGAGATGGCACGCGGACCGAACTTGTCGAACACCACGCCGGAGATAGGGCTGATGATGATGCCCACCGCCGCGGCGGGAAGCATGGCCATGCCGGTTTCGAAGGCCGAAGCGCCAAGCGAGGTTTGCAGCAGCAACGGCAACAGCGTGTTGGTGACCAGGCATGCGGCGTTGATGAGCGTGACGATGATGGCGGCCACGCGGAACTCGCGCGTCTTGAGCGTGCCCAGTTGAAGCAGCGGGTCCTCGATTTTGCCCTGGCGTACGACGAACAGCACCAAGCACACGACACCCGCGACGATCGAGCCGAGCACCACGGGGTTGCCCCAACCCATCGACGAGGCGCTCGAGAACCCGTAGAGAAGTCCGCCGAAGGCGATGGTGGAGAGGACGACCGAGGGCAGGTCGAGCTTGGGGTTCTTCAGCTCGCCCACGTTTTTCAGCATGAACACGCCCAGCACCAGCACGAGAATTGCGAGGGGGACGATGGCGCCGATCATGGTGCGCCAGCCGTACGTGTCGATCACCGCACCGCCTACGACGGGGCCGACCGCGGGACCCGCCGACATGACGATGCCCGCCATGCCCATAGCCGTTCCTCGTTTCTCGACGGGGAACACCAGCATGGGAACCACCGAGACAAGCGGCATGAGCACGCCTGAGCCCGCCGCTTGCAACACGCGACCGATGATGAGGAACAGGAAATCAGGGGCTGCGGCGCACAGCAGCGTGCCCAGCGCGAACACCAGCGTCGCCCCGAAGAATAGCGCGCGGGTGCTGAACTTGTCGATAAGGAACGCCGAAACGGGGACCATGATGCCGCTCACCAGCGGGTATATGGACATGATCCACTGGGCAGTCGAGGCATCGATGGCGAAATCGGACATGATGACCGGCAGCGCAGGCGACATCACCGTTTGGTTCAGTAGCGCCAAGAAGGCACCCAGGACGACGACCGCGACGATGCGGATCTGGGTACCGGTAATGCGCCCATTGGCGGGCGCGACCGTACAATTATCAGACATAAGCTTCCTTCGTATCTATTCGATTCTTCGCCGAAGGCGCGCCGGCCCACGGGCGAAATAACATGCACGTGCTATGCGTGCATCAGATACGACAGGAAGAAAGCGGCTGCTCAGAGCGCACTTGGGGAACAACAGGAGAGGCCCCGTATACCAGGGGCCGCCGAATTGCGTTGTATGCTTTGGTCAAATCCTTCATAGCGGGGAGGTATTCTAGCAGCCGTCTTCGCCCCTTTCAAGGGATGTAACCCAGACGTTGATTTTCTTCACCGAGGCGCCATCGTTGACGTGTGGCGTGCTTCTCTATCGCCACACCGCGGGGCGAGGGAACGCCGCGGCGAGCTTGTACATCGGCTATGTGTGCAGCTGCGAGCGTGTCGCCGGCGCGCGCTGGGCGCCAGTCCGATCCGGCCGACTCTTGCCGACGGTCGGTCGCCGTCCTCCTCCATCTCCGCCTGCTCTGTTTTTGCTCGGCTCCCTTGTCGTATCATGGACGGACGAGAATTGAGCGAAGGCGGTACGTATGAACATCCAGATATTCGGCACGAAGAAAAGCTTCGATACTAAGAAGGCGCAGCGCTATTTCAAGGAACGTCGTGTGAAGTTCCAGTTCATCGACTTGAAGGAAAAGGGGATGAGCAAAGGCGAGCTCGAAAGCGTGGCGCGCGCCGTCGGCGGGATCGACGCTGTGATCGATCCAAAGGCGAAAGATGCCGACACGGTTGCGCTCGTACAGTATCTTGCTGCCGACCAGAAGTTCGAAAAGGTGCTCGATAACCAGCAGATTCTTCGTGAGCCCATCGTTCGCAACGGCCGCCAGGCAACCGTTGGCTACGAGCCTGACGTGTGGAAGGGCTGGGAATAAAGCGGCTGGGAATAAAGTGAAGCGCCCACGCCCGTGGTTTTATCCACGGACGCGGGCGCTTGCGTAAGACGTCTCTTGTCGTTTGAGTGGAGCGCCCCGGCGGCGCTGAACAACGCGCCCCGGTGACGTGGCTGGGACGGCGGGGCCCTCGGTGTGGGTCGTTTATTCCCCAGATTGCGCGAGCCTCTTCTTGTCCTTGTAGGGAACGAGCAGCACAAGCCCCACGATCGAGCAGACGGCCACGAACAGCGACATGCCCTTGAAGCCGCTATTCATCGTTTGCTGGTAGGCCTCCTGAATCTCTGCGGCGTCGTTGTCGACCTCGGTCAGGTAATTCTCCTTCGCCTCGTCGAGCATAGCGGGCACGGCATCTCGCGCCTCTTCCATCTGCGACACGACGGTCTGCAGCTCGTCGCGCTGGGCGGCCATGGCCGCTGCAGCAGGCGCTGGCACACGGTCCATCTGGGCATTCATGCTGTCCAGGCTTCCCTGCATCGAGGCTATGCCCTTATCGAACCCGCCCTGGATGTTGCCCTCGATCGTCGGCTTCATGGCGTCGAACATCTCGCTCGAAAGCGCCTTGCATGCGGAAACCACTGTGGTGACGTCGGAATTCTTCAGCTGCTCGAGCGTCTCGTCGCTCATCTCGAAGCTTTCGTCTCCGCTCGAGCTGTCCATGCCCACGTCGATGGTGCGATAGTCCTCGAGTGACGGGATGTCGACACCCTCGAGCATTTTCGCGCCGTTCTCGGTCTCGCGAAGGCTCGCAAGCTCGCTGTCGAGCTCGGCGGCGTGGGGCAGCTCGGAGACGCTCACCTCGCTCGGCATCGCGTCCATGAGGTTGCCCTGCAGGTAGGCGCTCGCGTGCACGACGAATGCGACCATGATAGCGGGTGCGATTGCGGTGCCGATGGAACGGACGAGGGAAAGCGCGGCCAGCGCCGAATTCGATTCCTTCTCGTCGGTGTTCTCCAGCATCATGTAGTTGAGCGGCGTGCCCATGGTGAAGCCAAGGCCGAGGCCGGTGATGATCATGGTGGCGCACACGGTGAGGAGGCTTGGCCAGGTGCAGGCCACAAACGCCATGAAAATCGAGCCGATTGCCACGCCGATGAAGCCCATCGTGAGCACCGGTTTCACGCCGTGCTTGTCGATGAGCTTGCCCGACATCATAGCGCCAACGCCGCTGCCCACGCCGAGCAGCGCGATGAAGTAGCCGCCCGATCCCGATTTCATCATCATGGCGTTCTCGCAGAACTGCGGGAAGAAGATGGTGCCCATCATGGCAATGCCTGAAATCACTGCGCACAGAAACGCGATGACGATGTTCGCGTTGGTGAAGTATTTCAGGTTGAGAATCGGGTCGGCGGCGCGGCGCTCGCGCAGCACGAACAGCGGCAGGAGCACCACGAACGCCACGAGGAACGGCCACACGTCGGTTGATGCGATCGACGTCGCGAAATCGAAGAAGTCGATGTTCTTAAGCCCGTACATAAGGCTGAGCGTCATGAGCGTGAGGATGAGAATGCCCAGGCCATCGAGGGGCCCCGTCTTTTCGGCTTGTGCATTCGGGAGACGCTTGACGCCGAGAATCAGCACGATGATGCAGATGGGGATGTTCACGTAGAAGATGAACTGCCACTGCGTTGCCCCGAACACCTCGAGGATTGCGCTGCCCACCGTCGGCCCCAGGATGGAGGCGAGGCCGTACACCATGCCGACGATGCCGAGCGCCATGCCGCGCTTTTCCTCGGGGAACGCGGTGCCGAATTCCGCCGTTGCAACCGGCATGATGCCGCCACCGCCGAGTGCCTGGATGACGCGCGCGCCGATGAGGATCCAGAAGTTGCCCAGATCCTGCGCGACACCGCATAACGCCGAGCCGATGCCGAAGAGCAAGATGCACAGGAGGTAGACCCCCTTGCGGCCATGGCGGTCGGCAAGCTTGCCCATGATAGGAATCGACACGGCGTAGGCGAGCGTGTAGATGGTGATGATCCATACGCCGAGGCTATCGTCAACGCTGAGCGTGTTTTGGATAACGGTACGCGCGGGGTTGACGATGCCCATGTCGAGCGCGCCCATGCACAGTCCGAGCAGGTAGACTACGGCGACGAGTGCGTAGCCCTTCCCCTGGCTGCGGGCGGTGGGCGCTGCTTTGGCGGGGGAATTGCCCGCCGGGGCTTGCGGTTCGATGTCCGAGCCATCCTTAGATTGAGCAGGCTCGATGTCCTGCTCCTCTGTCTTCTTGCGGGTCATGGGACTAAAGACTCTCCTTTCCGGTGGTTGCCGCGTCGGCGGGGGAGGCGCTTGCGGCGGCAGGTGCGTCGCCCGCGGTTGCCGCGCTCACGGGTGCGGCATCCACTTCCTGCAGGTTGGCCGCCATGCGCGCTATGAGGTCGCAGGCGCTCGCTTTCTCCTCGGGGGTGAAGCCGCTAAAGAGCGTGTTGTCCAGCTCGACGAACGACGCGCGCATCTCATTGAAGACGCTTGTTGCCTCAGGTGTTGCGCAGACAATCTTCTCGCGCTTGTTCTTGCTGTTGACCTTGCGCGCCACCAGGCCTTTTGCCTCGAGCTTTGCGAGTGTCTTCGCGATGGCGCCGCGATCGATGCCGTGCTCGGCTGCGATTGACTCCTGATTCGACTCGCCGTTCGCGAGAAGGCTCATCAGCACGAGCTGCTCGGGGAACCCGATTCCCCTGTGGGCCATGTTCCGTTCGGCGAAGGTGCGCATCTTCCGTACGATGATGGAAATGTCCGACATGTACAACGGTTACCCTCTTTCGATTTGCTTAGTGTTGCCACGACAACAGTTGCAACGGCAACAATAATGAACCTGACGAATCGTGTCAAGAGGCCGCCCCTAAGCACCGCATCGCGGCCTTTCGCGGGTTGGAAACCCTTATTTCTCACTGCCGAAATAATCTCGAAAAGTACTTCCCCTAACTTTTACCGTGCAATGTAAGCGAAAAACGCATGCGCTTGCGAGGCGATTTGGCTGCTTGGGCCCGGAATCCGACTCGAATCCCGACCCGGTCTCAGCTTTCTCGGCCTCCCTGGTACATGCGCTTTTCCCTGTAGAAAGGAGGGGCTATGGAGGACTTCCTGACATCGTTCTTCGTCGCTCCGTTCACCGGGCTGGCAACGGGAATTGCGAGCGCGACAAGCCCCCTCGACGTCATCGACGCCGTCGACGGCTTCGTGTGGGGCCCAATCATGATCTTGTTGCTGCTGTTCACCCACATCTTCATGACCGTCCGCACGGGCTTCATCCAAAGAAAGCTCGGTACGGGCATCAAGATGTCGGTCACCAAGGACGACCCTTCCGATGCAAGCGGCGACATCACTCAGTTCGGCGCGCTGACCACGGCTCTTGCCGCCACGATCGGCACCGGCAACATCGTCGGCGTGGGCACGGGCCTTCTGTTCGGCGGCCCGGGCGCCATCTTCTGGATGTGGATTACGGGCATCTTGGGCATTGCCACCAAGTACTCCGAGGTCTTCATAGGCGTGAAGTACCGCGTGAAGGACCACTCCGGCAAGATGCTCGGCGGCGCGATGTATGCGCTTGAGCGCGGCTTCAAGAACAAGAAGCTCGGTCGCATTCTCGCTATCCTGTTCGCCCTGTTCGCGTCGCTGGCAGCCTTCGGCATCGGCGCTTCCACGCAGTCGAACTCGCTTGCCGACGCCCTCTACAACACCTCGCTCGTCGACGGTAAGGCCATCCCGCAGTGGCTTGTGGGCGCAGTCGTCGTGGTGCTCGTCGCCATCGTCATCTTAGGCGGTATCAAGTCCATCTCGAGGGTGTGCGAGAAGCTTGTCCCCGTCATGGCGCTCTTCTATGTGGTGTGCTGCCTGATCATCATCGGTATCAACGGTCAGTACCTCGGCGAGGCGGTCCGCCAGATCATCGAAGGCGCGTTCACTCCCGCAGGTGCTGCCGGCGGCGCTGTCGGCTCGACGGTGACGCTCGCTTTGCAGTTCGGCTTCAAGCGCGGCATCTTCTCTAATGAGTCCGGCATGGGCTCTGCGCCGCTCGTTGCCGCTTCCGCCACTACGAAAAACCCCGCACGTCAGGCTCTCGTTTCCATGACCGGCACCTTTTGGGACACCGTCGTCGTGTGCCTCATCACCGGCCTCATGTTGATGACCACCCTGATCGCGAACCCGGAGCTTTCCACCGCCGCGCCAATGGTGACCCGCTGCTTCTGCCCGCCGGAGAGGGCCGCCGGGTGCTGCTCCCGGTATTCGGACAGCTCCAGCGCCTCCAGTGCAGCGTCCACCTTCTCTTTGCAGTCCTCCCGAATCCCCAGGGAGAGTTCTTCCTCCACACTGCTGGCGAAGAGCTGGTAATCCGTGTCTTGCATGACCAGATAGGACAGCGCCCGGCGCTGGCGTGGGGTGAGCTTCCTGCCGTCAAAGGTGATCTCGCCGTTCCGCTGCTTCAAGAGGCCGGTCAGGATGGACAAGAGGGTGGTCTTGCCCGCTCCCGTGTCCCCGGTGATGAGAAACAGGCCGGAAGGGCCGAGCGATGCAAAGTCGACCGCGCAGAGGCCCGCGTAAGGACCGAACGCGGACAGTTCCAGCCGCAGCGGCTTCATCGTTTCCGTCCCCTTTCATTTATGAATACACGGCAGCCCTTGCCGTGTTTGTACCCGAAATCAATTCTTCTTGACTGTCTCCGTTTTTACGGTATACTGAATGTATTATATACCATTCTATGCGAACTGGCCGTTCTGTAAAAGGCCGGCGGGGCGTGTCAGGGGTGTATGCGAGGGACCGGTTTCGGAATTTTGGCAGGAGTGAGGAGGAACGGCATGAAAGCGGCGCTTTCTTTCCATCCCATCGCCGGGGATTACGACTTTATCGGCGAATTCCGGGAAGGGCGGGCATTGGTGCGGAACAATATCGCGGAATTCCGGGTGGGATACATAGACAAGGAGGGCAGGGTGGCCGTCCCGCTGGAATATATCGGCCGTTTTGAGCGGGAGGCGGGGCACCCCGTCTTTGTGCACTTCCCCTTTTTCAGCGATGGTCTCGCGGTGCTGATGCGGAAGGACGGCCGGTTCGGCGCTACCGGTGATCTTCTCCATCTTCTCGATGTATTCCATGATCTCGGCCATGATGGCGTCGTTGATCTGGCGGCCATCCTCATAATACTGGGTGCAGGCCTCGGTGGTGATGGTGAAGCCCTGGGGCACGGGCAGGCCGATGTTGGTCATCTCGGCCAGATTGGCGCCCTTACCGCCCAGCAGCTCGCGCATTTTGGCGTTGCCCTCGGTAAAGAGATAGCAATACTTCTTACTCATTTAGTTCCCTCCGTATATCAATAAAATTACGAACACCTCATTATAGGCATATCTCCCGCCAAAAGCAAGAACATTTTCGCAAAAAGGAATCTTTTTGCCATTATGGCCGAAAATTACCGGGAATATTCTCCCGACAGGAAACTATTTTTTGCGGAAAAGCCGCGCCTGCGCCTTGCGGAGGAACCCGGGGGTGTGTTATACTTATAGAATCGGTTCGTATGACCATCACAGCGGCCATGGAAGGGAGGGTGGACCATGGGGCAGCTTCTGCCGGAAAACAGCACATTGGCCCGCCGCCTGCGCCGGGCCGCCCAGGGCGGCGCATTGCCCCATGCCATCATTTTCTCCGGCAGCGGGGACCGCATGGCCGCCGCCCGCTTCGCCGCCGCCGCCATGGAGTGCCAGGCGGAGGGGGGGCGGCCCTGCCTGCAATGCCGCCAGTGCCGCAAGGTGATGGAGGACATCCACCCGGACGTGCAGACGGTGCAGGACCCCGACCACCGGGAGCTGCCGGTGGACCTGCTGCGAAGCCTGCGGCAGGACGCCTATATCCGGCCCAACGACGGGGCCGCCAAGGTGTATATCTTCCCGGACTGCGACGCCCTGAACCAGCGGGACCAGAACGTGCTGCTGAAGCTGGTGGAGGAGGGTCCGCCCTATGCGGCCTTCCTGTTCTGCACGGAAACGGCGGCGACCCTGCTGCCCACCATCCGCTCCCGCTGCGTGGAGTGGAAGCTCCGGGGCGGGGACGAGGACGCCCGGGACGACACCGCCCGGGACCTGTGCCGGGCCTTTGCCAGCGGACAGCTGCTGCCGGTGAGCCAATACCTAGTGGGGCTGGAGAACAAGCGCCTGAAGCGGGAGCAGCTGCAGCAGCTGCTGGAGGCCGGATGGCGCGCCGCCGCCGAGGCCCTGCTGGCCGCCTATGGAAAGCCGGACCCGGCGGATATCCCCGGGGCGGAGGAGCTGCGCCGGGGCCTTACCGTCCGGCAGCTCCGGGGCCTGACGGAGCTGATGAAGCGCTATTGCCTGGAGTGCCGCTATAACGTGGGCGTGGGCCATGTGCTGGGGGCCCTGTGCGCCGGGTGGGAAAAGCTGCTTTGACATACACGGAAAGGAATCGAAATATATGACAACTGTGATCAGCGTCCGCTTCCGCAGCGGATGCAAAACCTACTTCTTTGACCCCGGCGACGTGCAGGTACAGACCGGGGACCACGTCATCGTGGAGACGGCCCAGGGCCTGGAATACGCCCAGTGTACCATGGGCAACCACCCGGTGGACGACTGCTGCGTCATCCAGCCCCTGCGGCCCATGGTCCGGGTGGCCACGGAGAACGACCGCCGCACAGCGGCCCACAACCGCGCCCGGGAAAAGGAGGCCTTCGACATCTGCCAGAAGAAGATTCTCCAGCACAAGCTGGAGATGAAGCTGGTGCGGGTGGAGTGCAGCTTCGAGGGGAACAAGATCCTGTTCTTCTTCACCGCCGACGGGCGGGTGGACTTCCGGGAGCTGGTAAAGGACCTGGCCTCCGTGTTCCGGGCCCGCATCGAGTTGCGGCAGATCGGCGTCCGGGACGAGGCCAAGATGCTGGGGGGACTGGGCATCTGCGGCCGGCCCTTCTGCTGCGCCCAGTTTCTGGATGACTTTGTGCCGGTGTCCATCAAAATGGCCAAGACCCAGAGCCTGTCCCTGAACCCCACCAAAATCTCCGGCACCTGTGGGCGGCTGATGTGCTGCCTGAAATACGAGCAGGACGCCTATGAGGACGCCCTGAAGCGCATGCCCAAAAACGACTCCTTTGTCCAGACCCCCGACGGCCCCGGCAACGTGTGCGAGGTAAACGTGCTCCGGGAGACCATGAAGGTCCGGCTGGACGAAAAGCCGGATTCCCCCCGGTGCTATCACAACTGCGAGGTGTGCGTCCTGCGCAACGGCAAAGGAAGCCGTGACGGCATCCAGGTGCCCCAGGAGCGGCCCGAGCGGTATGTGGAGGAGCGGCCCGAGGAGGAGGTCCCCATGCCTTTGGTCATCGCGGACTTTGACCCCGACGCCCCCGCCCGGGAGGAGCGTCCTCCCCGCCGCCGGAACGACCGCCGCAGAAAGGGCGGCAGCCGTCCCCAGCAGGCCGGGGAAAAGGCCCCGGAAAAGACCGAAAAGCCCCGCCAGACGGAGAAAAAGCGCCCGGAGGCCCCCAAGACTGACGAAAAGCCCCGCAGCCGCCGCCGCAAGTCCGGCGACCGGCCCCAGGAGGGCGGCAGCCGTCCCCAGGCGGCCAAGAATCCCCCCAAGCCCGCCGCCCCCAAGCCGCCCCAGAAGCCCGCAGGCGAGGGCGCGGCCCAGGAGGGGACCCAGCCCCGCCGCCGTCCCCGGCACCGGGGCGGACGCCGCAGAAGCGGCGGCAGCTCCCCGGCATCGGAGGGCTGAGCCGTGGGAAAGTTTGACGGCGTGCTCATCGCCAGCGATTTTGACAACACCATGGTGTATACCGAGGGGGCCCTGCGCAGCGGCGGGCCCGTCCCGGCCATATCCCGGGAAAACCGGGACGCCATCGAGTATTTTATGGCCCAGGGCGGGACATTTTCCGTGGCCACCGGCCGGGCCCTGCCCTCCTTCGCCAGCGTTATGGACGGCGTGCCCATGAACGGCCCCACGGTGCTGTTCAACGGCGCGGCCATCTACGACTTCCCGGCGGGGCGGTATCTGCGCACCGCCTTTCTGCCGGAGTGCATCCGGGATCATGTGCGGCAGCTGTCCCAGCTGATGCCGGGCCTGACCTTCGAGATTTATCACGACGACAACTCCATCCATGTGGTGAATCCCAACGAGATCACCGCCCGCCACCTGCACCTGACCCACACCCCCTCCCAGCAGATCGCCAGCCTGGACCAGGCCCCGTCGCCTATCTCCAAGCTGCTGTTCGAGGAGGAGCCCCAGCGGCTGCGGCAGCTGGAGGAGGCCATCCGGGCCCAGGACTGGAGCCGGGAGTACGAGGTGGTGGCCTCCGCTGTGAACCTGCTGGAGATCACCGCCCGGGGAGCCAACAAGGGCGGCATGGCCCGCCGCCTGGCGGAGCTTCTGGGCGTTCGGCAGGAGAACGTCTGCTGCGTGGGGGACCACGCCAACGACATCCCCATGCTGGAATACGCCGGCATGGCCTTCGCCCCGGAAAACGCCATTCCGGCGGTGCACCGGGTGCCGGGGATCCACATCCTGCCGGACTGCCGGGAAAACGCCATGGCCGCCATGATCGAAATTCTGGACCGGCGCTATTCATAAAGGAGAAATCACCATGGAAAACACCCTGACTCTGTATGTGCGCTATCTGGCCAAGCCCGGCTGCCGGGAGACCTTCCTGCGCCAGCTGACCACCCATGGCGTCATCGACGCCATCCGCCGGGAGGACGGCTGCCTGCGGTATGACTATTTCCTGTCCGTCCAGAATGAGGACGAGATTCTCCTGGTGGAGCAGTGGCAGACGGAGGAACAGCAGCAGGCCCACCTGCGCGCCCCCCACATGGACCGGCTGCGCCAGCTGAAAAGCGAGTATGTGGCCGACGCCCGACTGGGCCGGGTCCGCCTGGATTGAGAGGCCCCCTATGCTGTTTGACACCCACGCCCACTATGACGACGACCAGTTCGACGGCGACCGGGAGACCCTGCTGGCCTCCCTGCCGGAGCAGGGCGTCGGCCTGGTGGTGAATCCCGGCTGCACCGTGGCGTCCTCCCGGACGGCGGTGGAGCTGGCCCGCCGCTTCCCCCATGTCTACGCCGCCGTGGGCATCCATCCGGAAAACTGCGGCGATTTTCGCCCGGAGGACCTGGACGCCATCCGCGCTCTGGCCCGGGAGGACAAGGTGGTGGCCATCGGCGAGATCGGCCTGGACTACTACTGGCCGGAAAATCCCCCCCGCCCCCTGCAGCAGCAGGTGCTGCGCAGCCAGCTGGCCCTGGCCCGGGAGCTGTCGCTGCCGGTGATCATCCACGACCGGGACGCCCACGCCGACACCATGGCCATCGTCCGGGAATTTCCCGGCCTGCGGGGGGTGTTCCACTGCTTCGCCGGGTCCGTGGAAATGGCCCGGGAGCTGGTGGATATGGGGTGGTACCTGTCCTTCAACGGGGCGGCCACCTTCAAAAACGCCCGGAAGGCCCCGGAGGTCATCCAGGCCGTACCCATGGACCGGCTGATGATCGAAACGGACGCCCCCTACCTGACCCCGGTGCCCTACCGGGGCCGCCGCAACGACTCCACCTACGTTCACCTGGTGGCGGAGAAGATTGCCCAGCTGCGGGACATGACCCCTCAGGAGGTGGAGCAGGCCACCTGGGAAAACGGAAAGCGCTTCTTCGGAATCTGATATTGAGACTGCCCAAAAAGGGCAAAGCCCTTTTTGGGCAAAAGGCTCGCACTTGATTTGCCGCCTGCGGGCGGCAAACTCTGCGAGGCTTTTCTTGAAAAACGGAAAGCTCGGTATTGCCGGGCTTTTTCTTTTGATGAAAAAGTTTCACATCAATAAATTTATATCACAGAATCGTATAGGCATTTTGCACAAAACGTCCGAAACCGCCGTATGAATACCCACAAAGGCCGCTGGATCAGCCTGATTTTTGTGACATAATTCACAAAGTTCTGCATAAAATGGGGCTGTGATTTTGACTGAGGCGAAAGGGCACAGCCCGGAAAGGAGGGGAAATCCGTAAGAAATCAATCAAGGAAGCTGTGCCGGTTGACAAGATAGCGTTAAGAAGCCTGTATATTGCTTTACACAAGAAAACAGTCATGGTAAAGTGACCATAGTCCCCTTCCGGACAAAGCGGGACATCCATATGAGTAAGGAGAGAAAGCAATGGAAGAAAGAAAAGGCTTTGGGTCCAATTTTGGATTCCTCATGGCGGCCATCGGCTCAGCCGTCGGCCTGGGCAACATCTGGGGCTTCCCCAATAAGATGGGCGCCAACGGCGGCTTCACATTCCTCATCATCTATCTGATCCTGGCGGCGTGCTGCGGCTTCATCGTTATGATGGGCGAGCTGGCCCTGGGCCGCAAGACCGGCCGGGGCGCCATCGGCGCTTACAGGGTCCTGTCCAAGAGGTTCAAGTGGCTGGGCTGGCTGGGCGTTCTGTCGGCGTTCCTGATCCTGGGCTTCTACTGCGCCCTGGGCGGCTACTGCCTGAAGTATGTGACCCTGAACGTGGGCAACCTGTTCCATGCCGGCTTCGGCACCGGCACCCTGGACGGCGCCGGCGTGTTCGGCGCCCTGATGGCCAACCAGGGCGAGGCCGTGATCTACGGTCTGATCTTCGTGGCCCTGACCATGATCATCGTTATGGGCGGCGTCGGCGGCGGTATCGAAAAGGTCTGCTCCGTGGGTATGCCCGCTCTGTTCGTGATGCTGGTGATCTGCATCATCCGTTCCTGCACCTTGGAGGGCGCGTCAGATGGCCTGAAGTATATGTTTGTCCCCGGCTGGGCTCTGGCCAACGGCGTCATCAAGGAAGCACCTGACTTCTTCTCTGTAGTATCCACAGCAGGCGGCCAGATGTTCTTCTCCCTGTCCCTGGGCATGGCGGCCATGATCACCTACGGCTCCTACCTGGATAAGAAGGAGAACCTGCAGAAGAACGCCATCATCATCGTGGTGATGGATACCCTGGTGGCCCTGATGGCCGGTCTGTGCGTGATCCCCGGCCGTTTCGCCCTGGACCCCACCGGCAACCTGGGCGGCCCCTCCCTGCTGTTCGTCACCATGCAGAACGTGTTCGACCGCATGGGCGCTGCAGGCCCCATCTTCGGCATCCTGTTCTACCTGCTGGTGGTGTTTGCCGCCGTCTCCTCCTCCATCTCCCTGCTGGAGGCTGTTGTGGCCCACTTTGTGGATAAGGCCCGGGACGAGGGCAAGGGCGACAAGCGCAAGCTCTACTCCCTCATCGGCGCCATCGGCGCCGGCATCCTGTGCGTCATCGTCTGCCTGGACGCTCTGGGCAACGCCGGTATCTCCCCGGCCGACATTCTGGGCATGCGTGTGGATCCCTCCGACAAGGTGCCCACCTGGAGCGCCGACTGGCTGGACTTCTTTGACTGCATCGCCGAGGGCATTCTGATGCCTCTGGGCGCGCTGCTGATGAGCATTATGTACGGCTGGGAGCTCGGGCCCGAGGTAGTCCACGCCGAGGCCACCTGCGAGGGGCAGAAATTCGGAGCCTACGGCTGGTTCAAGATCTGCATCAAGTACATTACCCCCCTGGCCATGCTGCTGGTGCTGTACGGCCAGATCAAGGAGTTCTTCTTCTAAGCAATACATATTCCTGATATAAGCGCTATTTCCGATACCGGGGCAGCTGCCCCGGTATCGGAATTTCTTTGCGTTCCAAGGATTTTCCATAATTCGCGCCAATCCTTTGTGAAAAAGGTAAAAAGGCGAGTTCACAATTTGTTAAAATAATGGAAAGTATCGCTAAGAACTTGACAAAACGTGCTGTTTGCGAGTAAGATGAAGGCACCAAATCTGAGGAGGTAAATCACTCTAATGGAAAAGAAAGGTACCAAGATAGCGTATTTTATTGCGCTGGCGATCGTTGTAATCGCACTGGTCATCGCGAAGGTTACCAACGATGGCAGCGGCTTCGTCGCCACCGGTTGGGCTCTGTTCCCCCCGGTCGTGGCCATTGCCCTGGCCCTGATCAGCAAGGAAGTGTATTCTTCCCTGTTCCTGGGCTGCCTGGCCGGCGCCCTGCTGCTGGCGAACTTTGACCCCTGGCAGATGGTCGTGAATTTTGTCGGCGCCGGTGAGGGCGTGGGCATGATCAATGCCATCGACATCTCCATCCTGATCTTCCTGGTGATGCTGGGTGCGATGGTGAAGGGAAGAAAGGGAATTCTTCTGCCGCGCTGCACTCCTCCCCGCATACTGGCAGCAGTGATGAAAAAAAGCGCGCAGACTGCGGCGAGCAGAAAGGAGGCGGCCAGTATGGAGAGCAGGCGCACAGCGCCGCAGCAGGGGCCCAGAAGCAGAAAAAACAGGGAATCCCCGAGGCCGAGAGCCTCTCTGCTCAGCTTTGAGACGAGAAGAAGCACGAGGCCCGGAATCACAGACAACAGCAGCTCCCGGTACGGGGGAAGCGTGCCCGAGAGGAGCAGTCGGAGCTCATACAGGCAGACCGCAATTCCCATCAAAAGAAACAGCCTCCGCTCTATTTCCATATGTCGGATGTCCTGAAGCACGCATAGCGTGAGAAAGCCAAACAGTATCATACGTCCGAAGAAGGTAAAAATCAGCATAGGGCCTCCTTGATCTCTGAAATAAAATGATCGGAGCTGTCTGCTTTGTGAGTCAGGGACAGCAGTAACTGCATGGCCCGAGGTGCTCCACCGATGATTTTGGAACCAGCTGCGCATAGGCGCGAATCGCACTGCAATCTGTATTTGCATGATAGGCGGATCCGCTCGGCATGATATAAACAGTGCCGGCACTCACACCCTTAGCGCAGCGCGGGCAGGCGTGATAGCGGGAACCGCCGGAATTTCGCTCAGAAGCGATTGCATGATATGGCACAGCGCGCAGCTCATTAGACAGATAGTGACAGCCGGCAGAGCTGTGGTAGCGAGTGCTGCTTTTTCCGATATAGACGAGTGTATCCTCCGTATTGTTACTGTCGGAGGATTGCCCTGCGGGATTCCGGCCGATCCATGCGCGGCGGGAAGCGGTGACAGTCTGAGGAAGGGTGGAGAGCCCAAAGACAGAAAAGGGCAGGCGATAATCGTAGTCCAGTACAATGGTGATGGTCTCCCCGTCTGAGAGACAGCTGCTGCGATGAGAGCGGATATTTTCTATAAAAGCATCCTCTATTTCCGTTGATGCGCGGAGCGCGGCCAGCGCTGCCGCAGAGCGATGGAGCGCAGCAGAACGACCGGAGCGAGCGGCCACGGTGTGCTGTTCTCGTGCGCGGATGCCAGCTGAGTCAGAGTCGGTACTGTCTGTTGCGCCTGCGGTCTGATCGGAGGCATCGGAGCTATTCTCCGCCTGCAGCAGATAGCAGGCCTCAGCCGTGTCCTGACAGACAGCCTCGCAGAGCTGCTGCATTGCCCTTGCGCTGTCCATCATCCGCATGGGAAGTATCAGCAGATACATCATAAAGAGAAAGAGCGGAAGCCCCAGGGCAGCCTCAAGAGTGAGACTCGCGCGAAGCGGACGATCCCCCGGCGCTGCTCTCCCGGACAGAGGAAGGAAGGGATGCAGCCGGTTATGTACCTGGAGAGCCATATTCCGATTGTTTTTTGGGGGATAGACAGGGATTTGAAAGATATGTAGTTTCATCCCGTTACCTTCTTCCTTGGGGGGAGCAGTGCCGGGGACCCGTCCGCGATCCTGCGGGGACAGAGCGAGGGTACGGCATTTAATAGGCCTTGACCATTTTTACACAGATTGGGAAGGATGCGCCGAGAGAGGCGCCATCCGGAGAAACTCCGAGTTTCGTAAACAGGTGATCAGATTCGCATTGAAGCTCTGCGTGCATCCCGTAGATGCACTGACTCATGCGAAAACCAGGGTCACAGAGAGATAG
>OLOW01001015.1_pt1 | contig 19469 bp, 13 predicted proteins | sample 1672801 | NCBI WGS metagenome assembly OLOW01 (sample SAMEA3136725, study PRJEB25190) | human gut metagenome | biome: human gut; feature: human-associated habitat; material: faeces | place: Austria | collected 2013 | reverse complement strand
CGATCAGCACCGGCACATTCTGCTCGCTGATTTCGCTGCCCCAATCTTCCATGGCAGACATGGCAATCTGCGAAATCGTCCTTTCTGGGTATAGTACCCCCAATAGTCCGCGGTCCCTGTTTCCGCCTCGTTTCCGGAAGACGGATGCGTCAAAGCCTTGCCGCGTAAGGCTTCGTGGGTGACGCTTGCCCACTGTCTCTAGTTGGGGTTGGTGAGTAAGACGCCGCATGGGACGCACAAACGTCCTGCTGTAGCCAGTGGCCACAGCGGCGGCAGGAACTACCGTACAGACGGATGCGTGAACCAGAAGCAAAATGGCTGGTATGTGCGCCTGCGCAACACCAACGGGCAGTACAAGGACATCACCGCCCAGACGCTGGGCATCTCCTTTGATCCCACGGCTGCGTTGAATGCTGCATGGGCCATCGGCCATGATGTGGACGGCGAGGAACGCAAGGACATCTTCCAGCTGAAGGAAGAGATCGAAGCGGCCCAGAACACCCAGAACGCCTTTTTCAGCGCTCAGCAGAGCGCGAATACCGCCCCCATCGACGAGATCTTGCAGACGCTGGAAACCGCTGCCTATCGTGCGCCCAGCGACGCCTATATTGTCAGCTTTAATCCCGATGACAGCGCCAATCCCTTTACCTTCCAGCAGGAGGTCTACGGCCAGCGGCTGGACACTACCGCCGTGCGCGAGCGCATCCTGCAGATGGTGCAGAACCTGGAAAGCGGCGAGGTGCTGCTTGAGCCCGAAACCATCGCGCCCAACGTGACCGTGGCCGATCTGCAAAAGACCGTGGAGCTGCGCTACCGCGCCACCACGCCGATTTCCAGCGCCTCCACCGAGGACCGCACCGAAAACATCCGTATCGCCTTTGCCAAGATCAACGGAATGAGCATTCCCAACGGCAGCAAGTTCAGCTTCAACGACACCGTCGGTCCCCGCAACTTCAGTACCGGCTTTTTGCCCGCCATCGAATATGCCTACGGGACCGAGCAGTGGGGGTGGGGCGGCGGCGTGTGCCAGGCCAGCACCACGGTGTATCTGGCGGCTATCCAGGGCGGCATGACCATCCTCAGCCGTGAGCCGCATTCCATGGCCGTCAGCTACACGGAATACGGCAAGGATGCCACCGTCAGCGACACCCGCGGCCGCGAGATCGACTTTTCCTTCCGCAACGAATCCGGCGGCACGGTGTATCTGGCAGCGCATGTTATCGGTTCGGGCAGAAAGAACCTTCAGTGCGAGGTGCGCCTCTACGGCCCGTCCCTCAACGGCACCACCTACGAGCTGGTGACGGAAACCGTCGAGGTCATCCCAAAGCCGGAAGAGGCCATCATGAAGGAAGACGAGGACGCCACCTACGTGACTTATGTGGATGAAACCAAAACCATCAAGGGCCGCGAAGGCTACAAGGTGGACGCCTATCTGATCACCTATGTGGACGGTGTGGAAACCGGCCGCGAAAAGGTCAGCAGCGACACCTATCCCGCCAAGGCGGATACCGTATACGTAGGTGTGACCCCACGGGAGGAAATGTGAAAACAACGCTGGGATGCATCCGCCGCGCGGATGAGGACTTTCATATGATTCAGCCGGGCGATCGCATCGGCGTGGGTGTGAGCGGAGGGAAGGACAGCCTGCTGCTCTTGCGCGCGCTGGCGCTGTACCGCTACGTGCGCCATCACGACTTTACCATGACGGCCCTGATGCTGACCATGGGCCGGGAACAACCGGATACCTCCGCCATCGAGGCGCTGTGCCGCGAGCTGGATGTGCCCATCGTCATCCGTCATACCGAGATTTACGAGATTCTCTTTGAATGGCGCAAGGACCCCAATCCCTGCGCGCTGTGCGCCAAGATGCGCCGCGGCATGCTGTGCGACATGTGTACCGACAGGGGCCTGAACAAGCTGGCGCTGGGCCATCACCGTGAGGACGCACTGGAGACGCTGATGATGAGCGTGATTTTCGAGGGGCGTCTGCACACCTTCCATCCCTGCTCCTACATGAGCCGCAGCAATCTGACGGTCATCCGTCCGCTGATCTATGTGCCGGAAAAGCACATCATCCACATGCGGCGAGAGCTGGACCTGCCCGTTATCAAAAATCCCTGTCCCGCCAATGGCCATACCAAGCGCCAGGAGATGAAGGAGCTGCTGTCCTTCCTCTGCAAGCGGTATCCCAATTTAAAGGAAAGCATGCTCAGCGCTCTGAAAAATGAGGCGCAGTACGGCCTGTGGAACCGTTCGGGCCCGGGCGTTGACGCGCCGGCAGAAAGGTGATACACTGGAGCGCATCCCATTTTTTGAAAGGAAGCTCACAGCGAATGAAACTGATCAATCAGGTTCTGCGCGGCGTGGTCATCGGTGTGGCAAACATCATCCCCGGCGTGTCCGGCGGCACGATGATGGTGTCAATGGGGATTTATGACACGCTGATTCACTGCATCACCCACCTTTTCAGCGAGTTCAGGCAGAGCGTGAAAACCCTGCTCCCCTACGCTATGGGCATGCTGCTCGGCATCGTGGCGCTGGCCAGCCTGCTCAAATTCCTTTTCGCCAACTATCCCTTGCCTACCTCCACCACCTTCATCGGCCTCATCCTGGGCGGACTCAACCCGCTGCTGGCCAAGATCCGGCATAAAAAGCTGGGCGGCGTTTCCATCGGGGTGTTCGTGTTGTTCTTCGCGGGCATCATCGCCATGGCGCTCACCGGCGACGTATCCAACCCCGACACCATCACGGTGGATGTGGGGCAGATGGTCATTCTGCTGGTGATGGGCGCGGTTGCGGCTGCCACGATGATCATCCCCGGCGTGTCGGGCAGCATGGTGCTGATGCTGCTGGGCTATTATCATCCCGTGCTCAACGCCGTGGACACCCTGAAAAACGCTGTATTGGGACTGGACTTTGCCGCCATGGGCGGTCCGGTTCTGATGCTGGCGCCCTTCTGTGTGGGCGTGGTGCTGGGTATCTTTGGCGTGGCGAAGCTGATCGAGTGGCTATTGTCCCGCTTCCCCACGCAGACCTATTGCGCCGTGCTGGGGCTGGTGGTGGCTTCGCCCGTGGCGATCCTTCTGCGCACGGACATGACCGGTGTCAGCTGGCTCATGATCCTGATCAGCCTGGTCACCTTTGCCCTCGGCTTTGCGGCCGCGATGGCGCTGGCCCGCGGCAGCGCCGGTGCGGAGGAACCCAGGGCCTGACAATCCCATAGATACAGCCGTCTCCTGCGCGGGCCCACGCCCGGTTGCCGGGGACGGCTTTTGCCAACAAAGGAGGGCGCCGGCGCCCGGGCTCCCCGCCCCCTTGAAAGGGCTGCCATTTTCGGGTATACTGATAGTATTCGCTTGCGGTGGCAAGCTGTTTCTTCTTTCCTTACTTTCGATGTGCAGAAAGGTGCGTGCACAATATGGCGACGGACTTGGAAATCGCGCGCGAAGCAAAGCTGGAACCCATTGAAAACATCGCCCGGACCGCGGGCTTTCTGCCGGAGACCGTTTCTCCCTACGGACGTTATGTAGCCAAGATCGACCAGCGCGCATATGCGGATTTGCCGCAGCGCGCAAAGCTGGTGCTGGTCACGGCCATCAACCCCACCCCTGCGGGTGAGGGCAAAACCACCGTTTCCGTCGCCCTGGCCGACAGCATGCGCTGTATCGGCAAAAACGCCATGCTGGCCCTGCGCGAGCCGTCGCTGGGCCCGGTGTTTGGCATGAAGGGCGGCGCGACGGGCGGCGGCTATGCCCAGGTGGTGCCCATGGAGAGCATTAACCTGCACTTTACCGGCGACCTGCACGCCATCACCGCGGCCAACAACCTGCTGTGCGCCATGGTGGATAACCACATTCAGCAGGGCAACGCCCTGGGCATTGATCCCCGGCGGGTGTGTTTCCGCCATTGCCTGGATGTCAATGACCGGCAGCTGCGCCATATCGTGCAGGGCCTGGGCGGCACGCAGAACGGCACCCCGCGCGAGGACGGCTTTGACATCACCGCCGCCAGCGAGGTCATGGCCACCTTCTGTCTCGCTTCCGACCTCAAGGACCTCAAGGCGCGTCTGGGTCGCATCGTGGTCGCGCGCACGTATCAGGGCGCGCCGGTCACGGCGGGCGAAGTAGGCGCGGCGGGGGCGATGACGGCGCTTCTGCGCGACGCGTTCAGCCCCAACCTCATCCAGACCATCGGTCACACCCCCTGCCTGATGCACGGCGGCCCCTTCGCCAACATCGCGCACGGCTGCAACAGCGTAGCCGCCACCCGGCTGGCGCTGCGGATGTCCGACTATACGGTGACGGAGGCGGGCTTCGGCGCGGATCTGGGCGCGGAAAAGTTCCTGGATATCAAATGCCGCATGAACGGCCTGTGGCCCAACGCGATCGTGCTGGTGGCCACGGTGCGCGCGCTCAAGCACCACGGCGGGGCCGCCAAGGGCACCTATGCCCAGCCCAACCCCGAAGCGCTCAAGGCCGGCATGGCCAACCTGCTCAGCCATGTGAAAAATATCCGCCAGGTATGGCAGACCCCTGTGGTGGTGGCGCTCAACCGCTTCGCCACCGATACGGCGGAGGAGCTGGATCTGGTCGCCGCTCAGCTTGCGGAGCAGGGTGTGGCCTGCGCTCCCTGCAATGGCTGGGCCGAGGGCGGCAAGGGGACCACGGAGCTGGCAAAGCTGGTTTGCGAAGCTGCCGACGCCAACCCCACGCCGGTTCCCAGCTATACCTATCCCGATGAAGCCCCGCTCAAGGACAAAATCCTGACGGTAGCCACCCGCATCTATCATGCCGCGGAAGTGAGCTTCGCGCCGCAGGCCCTCAAGGACCTGGCGCAGCTGGAGGCTGACGGATATGCCAGCTGCCCCGTGTGTATCGCCAAGACGCAGTATTCCATGAGCGACGACGCCTCCCGCCTGGGCGCGCCGGAGGGGTATACCCTCACCATTCGCTCGGCACGGCTCAGCGCCGGTGCGGGATTTGTGGTGGCGTTTGCGGGCAGCATCATCGCCATGCCCGGCTTGCCCAAAGTTCCCGCCGCCCTTGGCATCGATGTGGACGAGCAGGGCGAAATCACCGGCCTGTTCTGAGTATTTCCTTCGCATTCAGATGATTCAGCGCAACGCACCGCCAGGCGCTGTGCGCTTATAAGGAGGTTTCCCATGCAAAGCCTGCAAATGCAACTGTTACATCTGCTTCAGGAGGATTGCCGCCTGCCCTTGGAGAAATTGGCAGTGATGACCGGCTCCACCGTTGAGACCGTAGCGACCGTGATCGACGACATGGAGCGAAACGGCATTATCCTGCGCTACGCGCCCGTCATCAACTGGGACAAGACGGACCGCGAGCGCGTGGAGGCCATGATCGAGGTGCGTGTCACCCCGCAGCGCGACCAGGGCTTTGACGCCATCGCCGAGCGCATCTACCGTTTCGACGAGGTCAAATCGGTCTATCTCATGAGCGGGGCCTATGATCTTCTGCTGCTGGTGGAGGCGCATACCCTCAAGGAGCTGGCCTTCTTTGTCAGCACCAAGCTCAGCACGCTGGAAACCGTCACAGGCACGGCTACGCATTTCGTGCTCAAGCGTTACAAAAGCGACGGCGTCATCTTTGAGGGCAATGATGGCGACAAGAGGCTGGTGGTGACGGCGTGAGCTTCGAACCTTCGCGCTACCTGAACCAGACCATTCTGGCAGTGCCCAAGAGCGGTATCCGCAAATTCTTCGACGTAGCCGCCACCATGCCCGGCGCGATCTCGCTGGGCGTGGGCGAGCCGGACTTCGTCACGCCCTATCACATCCGCAATGCGGCCATCAACAGCCTCCTGGACGGCGAAACCGCCTATACCAGCAACTGGGGACTGCTGAGCCTGCGCGAGGAAATCGCTCGCTACATGCAGGACCGCTACCACCTGACCTATGATCCCGGGAAAGAAATTCTGGTCACGGTTGGCGCCAGCGAGGGCATTGATCTGAGCCTGCGCGTGCTGATGAATCCCGGCGATGAGGTGCTCATCCCCGAACCCAGTTACGTCAGCTATGCGCCGGGCGTGGTATTTGCGGGCGGCGTGCCCGTGCCCGTGCCCACCAGCGAACAGAACGGCTTTGCGCTGATGCCCGAAGCGCTGGCCGCCGCCGTAACACCCCGCACCAAGGCCGTGATTTTGCCCTACCCCAACAACCCCACCGGCGCGGTGCTGGACCGCCCGCTGCTGGAGCGCCTGCGCGACGTGTTTGTGGAAAACGACCTGATTGTGATCAGCGACGAGATCTATTCCGAGCTGACCTACACCGAGGAAGGCCATACCAGCATCGCCAGCCTGCCCGGCATGCACGAGCGCACCATCGTGCTCAACGGCTTCAGCAAGGCCTTTGCCATGACCGGCTGGCGCATGGGTTATCTGTGCGCGCCCGCCGCCTTTACCGATGTGATGTGCAAGATTCACCAGTACACCATCCTCTGCGCGCCCCGACAGGGCCAGGTAGCTGCGGAAGAGGCGCTGCGGCAGGGCCGGGAGGACGGCTATGCGGACGTGGTTTCCATGCGCGAAAGCTACAACCAGCGCCGCCGGCTGATGGTGGAGTCCTTCCGCGACATGGGCTTGAGCTGCTTTGAGCCGTTGGGCGCGTTCTACGTGTTCCCCGGCATTCAAAAGACCGGCCTGAGCAGCGAGCACTTCTGCCAGCGCCTCCTGCGCGAAAAGAAGGTCGTCACCGTGCCCGGCACGGCCTTTGGCGCCAGCGGCGAGGGCTACATTCGCTGCAGCTATGCCACCGGCATCGCCAAGCTCACCGAGGCGCTCGACCGCATGGCGGACTTTGTGGCGTCCCTGTAATTCCTTTCTGACCAGAACCCGGAGGTGGCCGAATGATTCCCAAGAACAAACGCTTCTCCCTCGCCCTCGTGCTCCTGATGTGCCTGACCCTGTGCCTGACCGCCCTTTCGGAGGGGGACACGGAGGAGGTTTCCATCACGATCTTTGACGAAAACGGCGAGGTCGTCGTGGGCGAGACCCCGGAACCGGAGGTAACGCCGGAACCGACGGTGGACCCCAGCTTGCCCGTGTACGAGGCGGACGGGTCCATTCTGCTCACCATGACGTTTGCCGGTGACATGACCATCGGCTCCAACGTGCAGTCTAGCGGGACCTCCATCTTTGAAAAGGAATTGGAGAAGCAGAAGGGCGACATCAATTTTCCCTTCCGCAATGTGCGCGACATTCTGCTGGCGGACGACCTGACCATGGTCAACTTCGAAGGCACGCTCACCACCGAGGGCCGCAACCCCGACAAGACGGGAAACGAGTTCCTTTTCCGCGCCGATCCCAGCTATGTGGACATGCTGCCCGCGGGCGGCGTTGATACGGTGTCGCTGGAAAACAACCACGTGCTGGATATGGGCGACAGCGGTCTTGAGGAAACCAAGGAGACCCTGCTGGCCGCCGGGATTCCCTACGCCAGCGAGGGTGAGCCTGCCATCCTCACCGTCAAGGGCGTCAAGATCGGCAGCCTGGCCTACCAGACCTTCGGGGGGCGGCATGACGAGTTGATTGCGAAGGTGCCCGGCGATATCCAGGCCCTCCGCGATCAGGGCTGCGATATCGTGATCGTCAGCTATCACTGGGGCGCGGAGAAAGACTACTATCCCAACGACAACCAGGTCCGTCTGGGCCGTGCCACCGTGGACGCGGGCGCCGACCTGGTCGTGGGCCACCATAGCCACCGCATCAACCCCATTGAGTACTACAACGGCAAGTATATCTGTTATTCCTTGGGCAATTTCTCCTTTGCGGGCAACAACAAGCCCAGCGACATGACCACCTTCCTCTTCCAGATCCGCATGCGCCTGCGCGACGGCGAGGCGACCAGCGAGGCCTTCAAGATCATTCCCTGCCGTATATCCAGCCGCACGGATTACAATGACTTCGCCCCCACCCCCTACACCGATGACAGCAGCATCGAGGTCGTCCTGCGTACGCTGCGCGAAAACGGCAAGCGCCTGGATTACGCCGTGGAGGAATACCCGCTCAAATGGCCGGATGAGGAATAAACCGCACCCGGAGCCAAAATGGAATAAGAAGGAATTGTCCGCGCAATAGCGACCGCTTCCTCAGACCGTTGACCAATTCAAGTCAACGGTCCTTTTTAATTTGAGAAAAAACGGGACAGAGCGGCATGCTAAACAGATCGGAAGCGCCTATTTCAGGGAAACAACATTTCAGGCAGTTCTTCTACGAGATACTCTGAGAAGTCATAAAAAAGACCTGTAAAAAGAAATTCTATATACGCATTTTCCCCATGTCTAGTCTAAGACCAATAAGTTCAAGAAGAAAACGGTTGTAATGGAGCAAGCATCCAAGATATGTTTGAAGAATTGAACAAAGCCAGCGAAGAGGACTGCCGGGCAAGTAGACCTATGACAGATGGCCGGAGAGATTCGGTAGAACACAAATGAAACGGGAAGCAGGCAGATGCATTTGCGAAGACGGTCAAGGGCAAACCCAACTACGCCTGATACAAGAAAATCATTGAACAGTTCTTGATAGAAGTCAAAGAGCCACATGGTCTGCGCTATACCTGCACGCTCGGAATCCATAGCATATACAAGCAGTTCTTTTTCATCACTGTTGTATGGAACATGAAATGCTTTGCAAGGACGGTGCGCTCTTCTTTCATGTATCCTTTGGGAAACTCTTCCTTAGTGGAGTTGGTCCTTTATCGATGGTCTGGGGGATATGCCTTCCCTTTCGTCGTGGTAAAGACCTCGAGCGTTTGGTGTTCCAATAGACTGCAGATCGATGACTTCATTTTCATTTTAAAAAAGAAGGATATTATGCTGTTATGACAATGAAAAATTCTTTCAAATTTAAGTTTGATTTTAATAGAGTAGACTCCGACGTTGATTCAGCGTACGTCTATTGCAGCAAAAAAATATCCTTGTTATAATCGCCATAAAGATTTGCAAATCAATCGGCAGGAATGAAAAAAGCTGACGAATTGGCCATTCATCAGCATGTAAGACCGAAATACCGTGAACTCGAAGGTTGTTTTGTAAATGACAGTCAAAGTTGGAAGGGAAGAAGCAATATGAAGAAGCAAATGACACTGATGCTGGTGCTGTTACTCGTGTTGACTGCCTGCTTCTCCAACAGCGCTTTTGCGCTGAATTACACGGGAAATCTCGGCAATGCTTCCACATTCGAAACCATGACAGAGGTTCGCGCCAATGCTCCGGCGGCAATGCAGCCCTACCTGAGCAATGGCACGTATGTGTCACATCCTGTGATGGCAGACTATCCAGGAGACACTACCTACGTTTACCGTAGCGCTGACATGTATGGCCGCAATGCTGCAGTCCGTATAAATACCAATCTGGTGGTTTATTCGGACGAGTCTTTTGCGACGAAAGATGATGCTCTGACCTATCTGAAGGATCTGGGGCTCATTGACATCATCGAGGAAGCCCGCGGCAGCGTGATTCTAGTAACCCCTAGTGATCCTGAGCAGGGTTTTACTGCGATGGATCAGAAGCATTACTATGCGTTGCAAACTGCTTTGTTTAGCATTAATGAGTCCGGTATTCAGGATGGCGAGCAGGTAACTTATGTAGATGCGGCCTATTATGGTGGCTATGGCTACCTGTATGTGATCGGACTGGGGCAAGGTGCAACGTTCCTCAACAACTATGTTGCCAGCACCTTCGACTATGTGAGCCGCATTGCTGGTATGTTGCTGATTGGGGGCAATATGGAACGCATCAGAGAGGTAGCGGACATTGTGCCGGTTTATCTGGTAAATGCCCCCGAGTCTGTGATCGCAAAATATGAAGAGGCAAATGAGACCGATGCGATACTGATCGAAGGCAATAAGAAGACAGCTTACAATCAGGCATATCCGGTACGCAAGGTCGTTTCAATGAACATTGCAGAGCCTGATGCGAAGGCCATTATTCAGGATGCTTACTACAACCTGTTCATCAAGGCTATGCGTGGCCAGGAGATGGAACGCGGTTTGTTTACGGCTTCTACACCCTATCAGGGCTACGGTGCTGATTCTGCGCCGTATTCTCTGGATCCGCGCAATGCGCTGATTAACGGTGTGACTATGGATGGCATCTATGAGTTCGTCCGCATTGATGATCGTTTTTCGGATATCAAGACCGAGGCTGGCGAGTATCTGCAGACTTGGTATGAGTACCTTCCGGAAGAAATCGTGAATGGTACGGCGAAGGAAGGCTCAATTCCACTGATTTTGGCGTTGCATGGCGGTGGCGATGATCCGCGTCAATATGTGGATGGCCAGGGTTTTCTGGAGCTGGCTGGCAAAGAGCGTCTGGCAATCGTTGCGCCCGAAAAAGGTTCTTTGCACACAACCGCGACGAACGGCCAGTCCGTACTTTCACAGGTATTGCCGCAACTGGTGAAGTATATGCTGGAAACTTATCCGGCACTGGACGCTTCTCGTGTATACGTGACAGGATACTCCATGGGATGCATGGCATCTTTTGAAGCAATCTTCGGTGCGCCGGATCTTTTTGCAGCTGCATATCCCCAGGCGGGTATTGCCGGCGTAGCGCCCACCGAGGAACAGGTCGCGAAATTTGCCAACGTGAACGTTCCCCTTATTATTTCGACCTCTGAGTATGACAGTCCGAAAAATGTGGACCCTGACACCAAGAATATTGTGGAAGAATTCTATAATCTGCTCAGCACCTGCAAGCTTCTCAATGACCTTGAGCCGCTGCCTGCGGCAGACTTTGAGAAGTATCCGACATCCGGTTTTGCAGCGGATGGTTACAAGGAATCCAAGCTGGGTGCGTACACCATGCATACCTGGTATTTCACCGACGATCAGGGCGTACCGATGGTTGGATTGACGTTTATCGATGACATCGTGCATTGTCTATATCCGCAGTATGCAAATATGGTGTGGGATTTCTTGAAACACTACAGCCGTGATCTGACTACGGGAGAAATTGTGTATAATCCTTATGTTCGTTAGTTGCTGACATAAGGACTTGGCACTGAGCTCAGCAATACCTGTACTCAGGGTGGCTTTGGGGAAATAATATAAGACAGAAAGGAGACAAAACAATGTATACATAAAATGGAATAAATGAGAGAACCATAACGTAATCAAAGTGTATTTATACGGTTCCTGTTGTTATTATTATTCGAATTCAATTTGATGGAGTTGCCTGTGTTTCAGGGAAAGGGGGGCAGGAGAAACACTGGCGATTCGATGATGTTGAATAGCAACATACATAAAAGGAGGAATTCTTGTGAAAAAACTACTTTGTCTGGTTTTGGTGTTCTGCCTGTGCATAACGGCGAATATCTCCCTTGCGCAGGTCCAGTTTTCTAGCAACCCGTCAACCTTTGAAACCTTTGAAGAGGCTTGTATAAACGGCCCCGTAGCAATGTCGGCAGAGCTGGGCAGCTCTTATGTCTCTGACCCCTGTCTAGCGGAGTACCCAGCTGGTACCACCTATATCTATCGTTCCGCCGCCCGCTGGTCCGCGACCAGTGCCGGTTACCGCAAGAACACCGTGCTCCAGGTTTACACGGATACAAAGTTTGAAAACAAGGAAGCTGCGAAGGCTTATCTGGAGTCTTTAGGCCTGATAGACATTATCGAAGAAGCCAAAGGTAGCATTATTCTGGTGAACCCTGCAGGCGAAACCTTCTCCAATGTCGATGCCCGTGCTTACTATCTGATGCAGACTGCCAGCTGCAATTTAGGCGGTACCGTCACAGTCGATGGCCAGACGTTTACATGCGCCGAAGGTGCCTACTATGGTGGCACCACGTATCGTTATGTGATCGGTATCGATGGTGGCGCGACCTTCATCAACAACTTCATCGCGCCGACTTTTGATGATGTGACTCGCCTTGCTGGTATGATCCTCATCGGAGGCAATATGGATCGTATCCACGATGTCGCTGGCGTTGTTCCGGTATATATGGTAAACCCCTCCAAGACCGCCTTGACCAAGTATCAGGAAGTCAATGAGACCGAACGTTACAGCTATGTGAAGGATGTTGAGTGCTACTTTAACCAGGAGCTCCCGCTTCAGAAGGTTATGGTAAAATACACCGACGCCGTCGATCTGGCGGCTGAGATCAATTATGGCTACTACAACCTGCTGATTAAGACCATGCGCGTGCCAGTTGTTCTGCCGGGGCTGCATACCTATTCTCTGGACTTCACTAGCGGCAACTGGAATTCTGCTCCGTATTCGCTCGGTGCTCGTAATGCATTCTTCGACTATAAGACCGCTGATGGACTCGTGATCGAAGAGTTTGTGGGTATGGATACCTTCAAGGATTACAGCATTCCTGAGGGAACCACTGGCCTGTTCGGACGTCCTGCCCAGACTGGAGCTTATATTGATACTTGGTATGAAGTGGTACCTGAGGAAGTCAAAAACGGCACTGCTCCTGAACACTCTGTGCCGATGTGGCTGATGCTCCATGGCGGCGGTGACGACCCGCTGCAGTTCCTGGATGAGATGGGATTCATGGTACTGGCTGGCGAAGAGCGCTTTGCGATGATTGCGCCGATCCATGGCGAAATGTTCACCGTTGGTCAGGATGTCCTGCCTGCCGTGGTAGAATATTTCTTGGAGAAATACCCGGCGCTGGATCCTAGCCGTGTATATGTCACCGGCTACTCTATGGGCGGCGGCGCTACATTGCATGCCATCAACGGCAACGCCAGGATCTTTGCGGCTGCTTGTCCGAATGCGGCAGCTATCTTTAATACCCCGGACGAAGTTGTAAAGACAGACGATGTGGATATGCCCATCTTCTTCACCACTGCAACTTATGATTTCTGCGGTTACGGTGGTGTCGATGGCTTTGCGGCTACTCCGATCCCGGATGATCCTTACGAGCCGGAACACATCAATACTTCTTATCAGAACCGCATCAATGAATACCTAACTCTCAACGGCATGGAAAATATCGAATATGACTTCGAAACCTATCCGATGTCCGGCTTCCGTGGTGATGCGTACACCGAAACGTTCCTGAACAATGAGTACATGAACCGCACGTGGTATTTGTACAACGAGGACGATATCCCCATGGTCGGCCTGAACATCACTGACTATCTGCCGCATGGCCTGTATCAGGAATTTGGCCGTCTGTGCTGGGACTATGCCAAGCACTTCAGCCGTGATCTGGAAACCGGTGAAGTGATCTACAATCCTTTCGTGAAGTAATTTTCTCTACCTAAAGCGTTAGGCTTTGAGGGAGCCTTTCCGCAAAGTAAAGAGGTACTTCACTTCCCCAGACCGTTGACAAAACCGAGTCAACGGTCTTTTTGTCTAACAAAAACTCGATGCAAGGCGTACGGACCAGACTGTACCCGGTTAAACGGGCCATGAAAAAAGAGACCTCCTGTTGTAGAATGTAAGAAACAACCTGCAACAGGAGGTTTATCGTATGAAGCAAAAGTATACGAGGATGCAGGGAATATGAACGCCAAAATAAAAGTGAGCCGGCAAGGCGAAAAAGGCACATGAAAGATTGTATCACCAGACAAGAGAAACGATGAGTTCCTGATAAAACTCGTATTAGGATTGAAATGTCCGCAGGTAAAGCAATTTGAATTTTAACAGGCCAAAGAAGTCTTCCATAACCGCATCCAGACAGTTCCCTTTTCTGGACATACTTTGTCGAATGCCTTTTTCCAACAGCCTTTTTTGATAGCGGGCGTTTTGATATTGTCCCCCTGATCCGAATGGAAGATTAGTCCGCTGCTATCCAGGAGTCGGAAGAAGTCTTATCCAGCATCTCATCCAACTGACGGTAATTGGCGCGTTCGCTGATGGCATAACGGATGATTTCACCATTGAACAGGTCAAGCACAGGCGAGAGATAAAGCTTGCTCCCAAACAGGGAAAACTCGGTCGCGTCGGTTACCCATTTCTGATTTGGCCTTTCTGCATGGAAATTTCTTGCCAGCAAATTTGGCTCAACCTTGCCTGCCTCCCAGATTTCGGCTTAAAAGTCCTATGGCGTCATAAAACTTATGCAGGTTCACCCATTTTTCAATCGGCGTACAGGATCCACAAAATTTCTCTGATGCTTCTTTAATGCGTATGTCCTTCCAGCACATACTGAACAACCTCTAATTTTAGTTCCTCACTGAACGATACTTTACCCATAGATTTCTGCACCCCATTCGTTGGCTTCCTTGTCCAACTTCTGGGGTGCAGGTCGATTATCCGGAAGGGCAGGGCATTTCAAAGCGAGCAGGGCTTCGTTCAGTAGACCGGATGATTGCCCCGAACCAGAGCCCCTCCGCCAGGAGATTCAGGAAGGAAAGGGATTTGTCCTCAAGCTGGACGGAGCCATCGCCGGGCATATGTGCGTGGACTTTGATGGCGAGCCGGCCTATGACGTCATCGAAGGCTGAAACCGCATGCGGTGGTGCAACGCATGGTCCTTGGGTCGTAGTTCAGCGGCCGCAGCCTGGCGACGGACACGTTCGCCCTGAACGAGCGGCTGTGCCTGCCGCGGAGAACCAGGAGTCTCAGCGCTGATACGGCCTTCCCAATCTGCGCATGCAGCATATGCTGGAGAAATGTGAATTCATCCGGCGAGACGTGGTTATCTTCCAGGGCAGCGACAAGCTGGCCCGCGACAAGACCCTTGCGTAAACGGTGCTTATTTCCGTCTCAGCAGGACCGAAAGCTCCGATGGCAGGGGGCTTTCCCGCTCGATCCATTCCCCGGTCACGGGATGGCGCAGCCGCACCAGCGCGCTGTGCAGGGCAAAGCGTCCGGGAAGGCTGTCCAGCTCGGTTCCGTAAAGAAAATCGCCCGCTACGGGGCAGCCCAGCGCGGAGAGATGTACGCGGATCTGATGGGTACGGCCGGTATCCAGCCGGAGTCGGAGCAAACTGCGCCCTCCGAGGGTTTCCAGCACGCGGTAATAGGTACGTGCGGGCTTTCCATCCGCGCGCACTTCGCGACGGATGGTCGCGCCGTCCGCCTTGCCGATCGGCAGGTCGATCACGCCCTCCGTCTGGGGCGGCGCGCCCTCGACTACGGCGAGGTATTCGCGGATAAATTCCGATCCGTGCAAAAGGCGTTGCAGCAGGTGCTGCGCATGCGCGGTGCGCGCAGCCAACATCAGCCCGCTGGTCCCCTTGTCCAGCCGGTTCACGGGCCGGTACACAAAGCCTTCGGGGCAGCCCGCATAGGCATAGAGGGCATTCTCCAGCGTGGGGCCCTCTTTTTTATATGAGCTGGAGGAGGGAAGCGGCGCGGGTTTGTCGATCATCCAGAAATAGGCATCCTCGTAAGGGACGCGCAGGGCGAGCGCAAAGGGTTCGGGCGGGGGCAAAGCGGCTTCGGGCACATCCACGCACAGGCGCTCGCCGGTGCGCACGCGCCGGTCCGCCAGCACGGGAATGCCGTCCAGCAGCAGCGCGCCATGAAACTTGGCGCGCTTGAACTGTCCGCCGCTCAGGTGCAGGCCGCCCATGGCCGCCTGGCGCACCGTGCGGCCGTCCAGCGCCGGGGAGATGATCAGCTCGTAGCGCGGCATGCCAGCGCCTCCTTTTCGGTCAGCGACCGATGTGCCGCAGCATGAAGGTGAGACGCTCCAGCAGCGAGCGCAGGGCCTTGCGGTCGAACAGCCAGGTGACGGCCAGCGTGACTGCCGAAGCATAGAGCACCAGCATCACACCATACATGGCCCAGGAGAAAAAGCGCTGCGGCGGGTCCACCAGCAAAAGGCACGGGGCCGCGATGAGGACCGTCGTTACGAACATGCGCACAATGCGCCAGGCCGTCTTTTGCCAGGCGATGCCCGTCACCTCTTTGGGAATGAATCGCAGCTGGAACACCGTGCGTGCCAGATTGCCCACACACACGCCTGCCACGATGCCGCACAGCGCGCGCATGGTGCCATAGGGCATCAGCAGCAGGCCCAGTCCCGTGCCGCACACCACGGTCAGCGCGATCTGCCAGAAGCAGTGGGACCGTACCTCGCGGAACTTGCCGCTGGTGGTAATCATCAGGTCCATGGGCATTTTGGCATGGTTGGTGACCGCCTCGGCGATGATGAGCATGCCAAGAAGCGGCGCATCGTAGTTGGCCGCGTCCGTCACGCCGTGGGTGTAGAGCGTCACAAAGGGCACGATCAGCACGGCCGCCGCACCGAAGAGAATGCTCACCAGCATGTAATACAGGCATTCAAAATCACGGTAGGCCCGCTGAAATGCGGTTTTGCGCCCACTGACCAGGAGGTTTCCGAAGATGGAATTGATGCCTGTGGTGCCCATCTTCAGGATGCCCCACAGCCCTACCGTGACCATGTGATACACGCCATATACGCTCAGCAGGCCCGCGTCACGCGTGACCACCGTGCCCAGGATGGCGCCCGCGCCCTGCTGGAACACATTGGTCAACTCCACGGACAGCGCATCCCAGCGGGTGGAGAGGGCGGCGCGGTTGGGCGGCGCATGCGGGTCCACATAGGGATAGTGCTTCTTGGCATAGCGCGACAGGAGCACCGACCGCACCAGAATGGTCAGAGAGGCCGCCAGCCGCACCACGATTACGTCCATGCCCAGATAGGGCAACACCACGATCAGCGCGGTGGACAGCATAAGCGAGCTCATCGAAGCGAGCGAAACCACATAGGTGCGCTGGTCGGCGGCAATGAGCACGCGGTAGCGCGCCATGGTAAAAAACTCCAGCATGCCCGACAGGCCCATGGCCAAAATGAGCACCATCACGCTCAAGTGGCTTACGGGCAGGCCGTTCAGATCCCGCACCGGCACAAAGAAGGGATAGGCGATGGTGAAGGCCACCGTCAGCCCCGTAAACATCCAGCCTGCCGTGTTGTAAAACAGGCGCGCCGCCGACGCGATCCCGCTGACGGCCTGATGATCGCGCCGGGCCAGCGGCTCATAAAGCGCGACATTGACCGAGGCGGCCAGTCCGGCTTCCAGCATCTTAAAATAGGTGAGAAACTCCGTGACCGATACGATCAGCCCGTTGATCTCCGAACCGTAGTAAAGGATCATTAGCCGGGGCGTAATAAAACCCATCACCATGGCCGTGAGCTGGTAGAGCGCGGTGGAAAGCGTGTTTTGAACGAAGCGTGCGGTACGCGTGGTACTCAATGCAGGGTTCTCCCTTTCGTATATCGGGCGGAGGGGTTAGAAATCCAGCCACATGCCGGCTTGCATATCGCTGGGCATGCGCCAGTCGCCGCGCGGGCTGAGGCTGACCGACCCCACCTTGGGGCCGTCGGGCACGCAGTTGCGCTTGAACTGCTGGGCAAAGAAGCGCCTGAGGAAGGTTTTCAGCTGGGCCTCCACGCGCGCTTCGCCGTATACGCCATGAAACGCCTGCATGGCCAGCATCTTCAGCTTCCCGGCCGATGCGCCGCTGTCCATCAGATGGTAGAGGAAAAAATCATGCAGGGCATAGTCGCCCAGAATGTCCTCGGTGCGCTGCTGGAGTTCTCCCTGAGAGGTGGGCAGCAGCTCCGGGCTGATGGGCGTGTCGATCACGTCCTGGCAGATGGCGGCCACCGTCTCGTCAAAGCACCGGCTCAGATAGCCCACCAGGCTTTTCACCAGCGTTTTGGGCACGGAGCAGTTGACGTTGTACATGCTCATGTGATCGCCATTGTAGGTGCAAAAGCCAAGCGCCGCCTCGCTCAGGTCGCCGGTGCCCAGCACGATGCCGCCCACTTTGTTGGCATAGTCCATCAAAATCTGGGTACGTTCGCGGGCCTGACTGTTTTCATAGGTCACGTCGTGCACGTTTTCGTCCTGTCCGATATCGAGGAAATGCTGCCGTACCGCCTTCTCGATCGGAATTTCCAGCGCCGTTACGCCCAGCGCCTCCATGAGCTTCTGCGCGTTGGAGTGGGTACGCCCGCCCGTACCCATGCCCGGCATGGTGATGGCATGGATGCCGCTGCGGTCCAGGCCCAGCGCGTCAAACGCGCGCACCGCCACCAGCAGCGCCAACGTGGAATCCAGCCCTCCGGACACGCCCACCACCACCGTGCGGCCATGGACGGCATGCAGCCGCGTTTCAAGGCCCATGCACTGGATGCCGGCGATTTCCTCCAGCCGCTCACCCGCCTCCGCGCCGAAGGGCACAAAAGGCAGGGGTTCCAGCGGCCGCATCAGCGGCAGGGGCGCATCATGCGCCGGCCCAAGCGTGAGCAGCTGGATGCCGCGCGTCAGACGCGGCATCTGATGGAAGCTTCCGTTGCGTTGGCGCTGATAGCGCAGCCGCCCGATGTCCACGTCCGCCACGGCCAGGCTTCCCGACATGGAAAAGCGCTCCCCCTCGCTCAGGGCGCGCCCGTTTTCAAAGACGCCGGTATATCCGTCAAACACCATATCGCTGGTGCTTTCGCCAAAGCCCGCGCCCGCATAGGCATAGCCCGCGTAGAGTCGGCCGCTTTGCTGCGAGAGCAGGCCGCGGCGGTAGGCGTGCTTGGCTGCCAGCGCATTGGAGGCGCTGGGGTTAAGAATCAGGTCCGCGCCCTCCACCGCCAGGTGAGAGCTGGGCGGCAGGGGCACCCACAGGTCCTCGCACAGCTCGACGCCAAAGACGAAACCGCCCATCTCAAACAGCGTATCCGCGCTCAGAGGGAATGTGAGGCCGTCGCGCGATACGGTTTCGTGCACGCCCGCTCCGCTGGCAAACCAGCGGGTTTCATAAAACTCATTGCCATTGGGCAGGTAGGTTTTGGGCACAAGCGCCCAAATTTCACCATTCGCCAGCACCGCGGCGCAGTTGTACAGACGGCCTTCATGGCAGAAGGGCAGGCCCACCACGGCGGTGAGTCCGTCCGTATGGGCCTTAAGCCGCTTGAGCGCCGCCCAGGCGCGGTCCTGTACCAGGCCGTGTAAAAGCAGGTCACCTAACGTATAGCCGGTCAGGCACAATTCCGGGAACACCGCCGCCTGAACGCCCTGGGTCCGGAGGCGTTCCAGAGCGAGCATAATCTCCCGTTCGTTGGCCTCTACATCGCCCAGATGAACGGGCAGGCTGACTGCGGCAATGCGCGCGAATCCTTCAGGCATAACGGCTTCCTCCCTGTCAGCTCACCTTGATGAGCATATTCTTCTGATCATCCAGCTCCACGGTAATCAGGCCTTCCTTTTCCATGGCCTTGAGCATGTCGCTGAAGCGCTTGAATCCCAGCGCCTTTTCGGAAAAGCCGGGGAAGCTGGCCTGGATATCGGCCTTGAGGATGCTGGGGTTGATGCGTTCGAAGCCGTCCTCCTTGTAGCGGGCGAGCTGCTCGCGGATGAGGGCGCGCCAGTTTTCCTTGTTCATCTCCGGGGCGCTTTCCTTGCTGCTCTGCGCGAGGGAGACCATGACATTGAAATTGTCGCTGCGGATATGCAGGGCGCCGAACTGCTTGCTCAGCTTGTCCAAGAGCTTGAGAAACGTGGTGCAACCGTAGGACTTTTCATT
>OLOW01001013.1_pt1 | contig 19490 bp, 17 predicted proteins | sample 1672801 | NCBI WGS metagenome assembly OLOW01 (sample SAMEA3136725, study PRJEB25190) | human gut metagenome | biome: human gut; feature: human-associated habitat; material: faeces | place: Austria | collected 2013 | reverse complement strand
TTTTCGCGATTGAGTTGGTCGCGCTTTCATGCTCCTTCCGCGTGCAGCTTTTTGGTGCTTCGCCTAAGCCCTTGTTTGCTCCCCCAACTTTCCGTGAAGAACCGCTTTTTTCAATATGTGAAGAAATGCGGCGCATGAAACCAGATGCCTCCGCGCCGCCACCCTTTCGGGCAGGCTTTCGGCCGATGCGGGATGCAGAAAAAATCCGCATAATAATCAAAATCCAACCATGAACCTTGTGTCGGATAATGAACAACGCAATAACCGTCTGCGGCTGCGCAAACCATAAACCTGTGCCAGCCGCGCTTGCTAAAAGAGCGCATCGGTCTGGAAAACATCACAGCTCCACGTCAAACGTCACCGTCTGGTTCAGCTGGTCGAGCTTCATTTGAATTTCCATGATTTCCGCCGAAATCGCTTCATACGCCTTGCGGACATCCGTTAAATCGTAGTTGATGCAGGTGTACTCCGTCGCGCCGCTGCGGCCGTAATGGTCGTTGTTGCGCGCCTTGGGCTGACGCTTGCGCAGCGTGTCCAGCTGCTGCTTGCGCTGGCTGAGCTGCGCCATCACGACGAGCGCCTGATCAACTGTCAGCACGCGTCCGCTGCTTAGCGTCAGGCTGGTGGAGACATTGCTGCAATTCACCGCGTGCTTGATTTTCACGATTTTCGCATCCAGCGCCCGAAGCTGCGCTTCCGTCTGCGGATAGCTGTACTGCGGAATCAGCGGCTCCTCGTCGGCGGCATACACATAGGTACAGGAATTTTCCTCCTGATTGAGCAGAAATTCCTTCTCCTCATTCAGCTGCCGAAGCAGTTTATTGGCATAGGCAGATGTCATTTCCATGAGCAAACTCTCCTTTCAGGCGTTCATCAGAATTTCCTTAATTGCCGGATAAATCGTTCGATACCCTTCCGGGCGGATGTGCATCCCCTCGTAGGTAAATTCCGCACGCAGCCGTCCATGTTCATCTTTCAGCGGCGCGTTGACGTCGATGTAGTGCAGGTGCAACGTTTTTGCGAGCTTCTGCACTTCCGCGTTCGCCTGCGCAATCTTCTCGTTCGTCCGCACGCGCAGACACGGCTTCATTTCCGGCGTCGCGGCTTCCTCGTTGATGGGATAGTACGCCATCAGGTAAATCTGCACATCGGGGAGCGCTTGCAGCACTTTTTCCAGAATCGCCCGGTACGTCCCCATGATTTGCGCCATTGGGCGAGATGCGTCAGACAAGTCGTTCGTGCCGATGTTGAGGAACAGCATCCGCGGCGCGAGATCAAGAACGCAGACAGCAAGGTTCGTCAGCAGTTCGTCCGTCACGAAGCCGCCGATGCCGCGGTTGTACACCACAACCGGCAGATTGTCTTCCGCGACGAACTGCTCAATCGGAAACATTTCCATCAGCGACGACCCGGCAAAGACGATTTGCCCCTTCTGCGCGGTCTGGTTCAGCTGTCGATAGCGGATGATTTTGTCCTGCTTGGCCATGCGTTTTTCCTCCTATGCTGATTATTGTTTGCGCCACAGCGCCGGATAGAGCAGTGCAAGCATCGGGTACAGCTCCAGACGACCCGCGAGCATCAGCAAACTGAGTACGACCTTCGCGAACGATCCGTATCCGGCGAAATTCCCCGCTGGGCCGACCGCGTTGAACCCCGGCCCGACGTTGCTCACGCAAGTTAGCGCGGCGGACAAGTTCGTTTCAATGTCGTACTTGCCTTCGAAGGCAATCAGCACTGCACCGATAAGAATCATGGCGATATACACGAACGCGAACGAGGCCGTTTCGCGCAGGAGCGTGTCATCCACACCTTTGCCCTCAAAGCGGACGACCTGCACCTTGCGTGGCTGGAACGTATGGCGCACGGAGCGCACTCCCTGCTTCCAGAGCATGGCAATGCGGCAGATCTTCATGCCGCCCGCTGTTGAACCCGCACACGCACCGATGAACATCAGCATGAAGATGAGCATACGCGCCGCGACCGGCCAGAGGCTAAAATCCGCTGTGGCATAACCCGTGGTGGACATGATGCTGGCAACCTGAAAGCTGGCGTAGCGCAATGCGTTGCCGACCGTGCCGTACTGCGGCAGAATCACCACGGTAATCGCAGTGGTGACAGTCAGGAAAATGCCCAGATACCAGCGCAGTTCCTCGCTCTTCACGATGCCGCGCCAATTGCCCGTGATGGCACAGTAGTACAGCGCGAAGTTGATGCCGAACATGACCATGAAGACGGTGATGGTGATGTCAATCACCGGGCTTGCAAACGCCCCGACGCTCGCGGCGTAATTGCTGAATCCGCCAGTGCCTGCCGTGCCCATTGCGTGAATCGCGGCATCATAGGGGTTCATGCCCGCAATCATCAGCACGATAAACTCCAGAATCGTGAGAATCAGGTAGATGATGTAGAAGATTTTCGCCGTATCACCCATTTTCGGGACAATTTTGCTCAGCGTCGGACCGGGGCTTTCCGCCTTGACCAGATGCGACGTACGCTCACTGAGCTGCGGTACGAGTGCCAGTGTCAGCACCAGCACGCCCATGCCGCCAATCCAGTGCGTGAAGGAACGCCAGAACATGATTCCCTGCGGCAGGTTATCGAAGTTCTCCAGCACGGTCGCGCCCGTTGTCGTGAAGCCGGACACGGACTCGAACAGCGCGTCGATGTAGTTCGGAATCATGCCGCTGAACACGAACGGCAGCGCACCAAAGCAGCTCAGCGCAATCCACGCCAGCGCCACGGTCAGGAAGCCCTCCCGCGCGCGCAGATTTCGCTCGCCCGGCCGCACCAGAAACCGCAGGGGCGCACCAATCGCAATCAGAATCAGCATCGTCGCACCCAGCGCCCATGCGTCGCCGTCCTGCTGGAACAGCGCAATCACAAGCGCTGGAGTCATGCAGGCGGCTTCAATCAGCAGCACCGCCCCCTGCATATAAGCTACAAGCCGTTTATTCATTTGCTGATAACCTCGTTCAAATCGCCGATGCCGTTTTCACAGACGATGATAACCACATGGTCGCCCTCTTCAATCTTATCGTCGCCGAAAGGCACGATGACCTTCCCCTGCCGGGCAATCACGGCAACCAGCGCGTTCTTGCGGATATGCAGATTCTTCAGCGGAATGCCGATGTAGGAATCCGACGCGCGCGCAATAAATTCCAGTGCCTCCACGCGTCCGTTCATTAGGCGATACAGGCGCTCCACCTTTGTGCCGTCGCTGTTGACCAGCGCACGGACATAACGCAGAATAGTCGAGCAGGTGATGGTCTTCGGGCTGACCATGCTGTCCAACCCCATGCCGTTCATGATGTCCGCGTACGCCAGCCGATTGTTCTTCACAATAACTTTCGGCACGCCCTGCTTGACTGCAAACAGCCCTGTCATCAGGTTCTCCTCGTCGCGGTCGCACATGGCGATAAAGGCGTCCATCGACTCCAAGCCTTCCTGTTCCAGCAGCTCCTGATCTGTGCCGTCGCCCAGAATCACGTTGACGTGCGGCAGACTTTCACTCAGGCTTTCCGCTTTCTTCGGGTTGATTTCAATCATCGCGACGTGCATCCCCATCGGCACAATCATCTTTGCCAGATAGTAGCTGATGCGCCCGCCGCCCAGCAGCATGACGTTCTTCACGCGCAGGGAGTGCTTGCCAAGAAAGCGAAAATAGTTCGTAATCGTCACCATATCGCCCGCAACGTGCACCCGGTCGCCCGCGTGGATGACGAAATCGCCGTTGGGGATGATGACCTCACCGGAACGTTCGACAATCGCGTACAGCACGCGGGGAATCCCCGGCAGCCGCGATGACAGCGCGTGCAGCGGACAGCCGACAACCACGTCATTCTCCTGTACGCGGAATTCCACCATTTCGATCTGCCCTTTGGCGAACGTCTCGATATTGTTGGCGAAGGGGAAGCGAAGCAGACGGCTGATTTCCAGTGCTGTCGCGCGCTCAGGGTTAATGGCGTTGTCGATGGACGTTTCCCGCTGCAAGAGGGACAAACTCTCGTTATATTCCGGGTCGCGAATGCGGGCAATTGTATAGCGTGCGCCCAGCCGCTTCGCAATCAGGCAGCAGAGCATGTTCGTTTCGTCACTGGCGGTAGCGGCGACAACAAAATCCGCCTTTTCCACGCCGGCATCCAGCAGTGTGCGTGCGTTTGCCCCGTTGCCGCGGATGCACAGCACATCCAGCGTATCCTCGCACCGCTGCAAAACGTCCTCGTTCTTATCGATAATCACAACGTCGTGTCCCTCGCGGGTCAGCTGCTCCGCAACCGTATGACCGACTTTGCCGTCCCCGACGACCAGTATGCGCATAATCCGTAAATCCTCCCACTGCGCCGTGCATCAAATTTTCGCCCGGCATCACCTATTCTATCACAATTCGCTCAAAAAAGAAATACCCTCCTGCAGCCGCGAGAGTGCCCACGCCGCGTGTGTGCTGACGGCGGGCGACGGGTGGTGCAATAGCGGCATCAGCAGCGGAATGAGCGACGTATCGCCGCTGCAGCCGGCAAGCAGGCAGCTTTGCGATAATACCCGGTTGGGCAGCGTCAGGTTTACGCCGATGAGCGGGCGCAGCGAAAGCGCCGTTTCCTTTGGCTGACGCAGCAAATCCGCCAACGGCACGGCAAGGTGCGCCTCCCCCTGCGGCAGCGGATTGTGTGGACACACTCGCTGGCACACGTCGCAGCCAATCAGCCGGTTGCCCATCTTTGCGCGGATTTCCTCAGGAACTTCACCGCCGACCATCATCCAATTGCGGATGCAGCGCTCCCGGTGGAACACGCCGCCCTCCAAGGCATTCGTCGGACAGGCTTCGACGCACTTTCGGCATTCCCCGCAGTGCAGCGGCTTATTCTCCGACAGAAGATGCTCCGTTGCGGGCAGACGCGGCGTGTACGTCAGAATCTGTACATGGAAGCGGCTGCCGATGCCGCGAATGTAGGAGATGGTGTTTGTTCCCTGCGAAAAATCCGGCAGACGCGCAAAAATCGGCTTCACGCGAATCTCGTCCCGCAGCGCAAGCCCCGGAAACGCCCCGCTTTTGACCAGCGATGATGCTGCTGTATACGCTTTCTGGGATGCAAAATAGTACGGGTGAATCCATGCGCCATCCGATGCAGGCTGCTTCTCCGCCTCGTAGCACCACAGTGCCAGTATCAGCGACTGTTCCGCGTCCAGTCCGCACTCTGCGCCATCCAGCACGACGGCGCGATGAAACCCGCTGTCCAGCAGCGCCTCCACAGGATCAAGCACCCTTGCTCACGCTCCCTCACGATATTCCTTCCCATCATAGCACGAAACCGCTTTTTCCGCAAGTAAAACGGGAACTTCCCGGCAATACACCGAAAAGTTCCCGATGGGATTATGCGTCCCGTTTCGCCATCATGTCTTTGACCTTCATCAGGCGCGTGGTAGCGCCGCGCTCGTTTTCTTCCAGCTTCATGCTGATTTCGCGAATCGTCATCTCGAACTGCGGAATCATCACATATTCGAGGGCGTTGACGCGGCGGCGGGTCTTTTCAATCTCGTCCGCCAGCATGTCGCAGGTCTTTTCAATCTCCGCCAGGCGTACCAGCTTCGGCAGGACAGACGCCAGCGTCGCAATCGAGCCGTCCAGCTCGGCAGACGTTTCCGCAAAACCGTAGGACTGCACGGTCGTTTCCAGCGACGCTTGATCCGCTTCAATCGTCGGCACATGCACGGAAAGAATGTTCCGCTCGCTGACGTGCAGTTCCGCCTGACGCGCTGGATACAGCACAGCGGCTTCCAAACTCTGCGGCGACATGACCGCGCGCGCCATTGCGAAATCGCGCAGTGCACCGCTGAGTTCCGCCTCCACCTCGCGGCGGAGCGTGTAGTTCTCCCGAATCAGCAGGATGAACTGGCGCACCATTTCGTCCCGCTTGTCCTTGAGCAGTTTATGACCGCGCGTGGCTGTGACGAGGCGCTTCTTGATGCGGGTCATTTCCATGCGGGTCGGGTTGACGCGAAGCGCCGTTGGCATTAGGCTTTCACCTCCGCCTTTGGCAGGAACTCATCCAGCATGTCGTCGCGGATACGCTTCAGTTCGCCGCGCGGCAGCATCGCCAGCAGCTTCCAGCCGATGTCAAGCGTTTCCTCGATGGAACGGTTCGTTTCAAAGCCTTGCGAAACATATTCCTTCTCAAAGGCATCTGCGAACGCCGCATACTTCTTGTCCACGTCGGTCAGCGCCGCGTCGCCCAGAATGACCGCCAGTTCCTTGGCTTCCTTGCCGCGCGAATAGGCAGCGAAGAGCTGGTTCATCGTGGCGGCGTGATCCTTGCGGGTCTTGCCCTCGCCGATGCCCTTGTCCTTCAAGCGGGACAGGCTCGGCATGACGTCAATCGGCGGCTCAATGCCCTTGCGGAACAGCTCGCGGGAGAGGATAATCTGCCCCTCGGTGATGTAGCCGGTCAGATCGGGAATCGGGTGTGTCTTGTCGTCTTCGGGCATGGTCAGAATCGGAATCTGCGTAATCGAGCCTTCCTTGCCGACGACGCGACCCGCGCGTTCATACATGGAAGCCAAGTCGGTGTACAGATAGCCCGGATAGCCGCGGCGTCCGGGAACTTCCTTCCGGGCGGCGGAAACTTCACGCAGGGCTTCGCAGTAGTTGGTGATGTCCGTCAAAATCACCAGCACATGCATTCCCTTTTCGTACGCCAGATATTCCGCCGCCGTCAGTGCCATTTTCGGCGTCGCGATACGTTCAATCGCCGGGTCATTCGCCAGATTCATGAACAGCACAGCGCGCTCGATAGCGCCCGTCCGGCGGAAGTCGCTGATAAAGTAATCCGCTTCCTCATAGGTGATGCCGATAGCGCCGAAAACGACGGCAAAGCGGTCGCCCTTGCCCAGCACGCGCGCCTGACGCGCAATCTGCGTCGCCAGCTGTGCGTGCGGCAGACCAGAGCCGGAGAACACCGGCAGCTTCTGACCGCGAACCAGCGTGTTCAGACCGTCAATGGCGGAAATGCCCGTCTGGATAAATTCACTCGGATAGTTGCGCGCGGCGGGATTCAGAGGTTCGCCGTTGATATCCATCCGCATTTCGGGAATCAGCTCCGGGCCGCCATCCTTTGGCTTGCCCATGCCGTCGAAAACGCGGCCGAGCATGTCCATCGAGACGCTCAGCTCAATGCCGCGCCCCAGAAAACGCGCCGTGGAGTCGGAGATGCGCAGGCCGTTGGAGGATTCAAACAGCTGCACCATCGCCTTGTCGCCATCCACTTCCAGCACTTTGCCGGAACGAACTTCGCCGTTCGACTGATGGATTTCCACCAGCTCATTGTAGGTCACGCCGCTGACGCCTTCCACCAGCATCAGCGGACCAACGACCTCTTTAATCGTATGGTACTCTTTGAGCATCAGCCTTCGCCTCCTTCATCCATCAGCGCCGCGCACTGACTGCTCAGGTCGCTTTCAATCTGCTCGAAGCGCTTCATTTCCGATTCGGGGATGTACTTGGCGCGGCCAATCTGCTCGCGGACGGGCAGTGCAATCACGTCGGAGAGGTTCGCACCCGCGTCCAGCGCCTGATTGCCCTTTTCCTGATATTCCAGAATCAGCCGGAGCATGGCAAACTGCTTCGCCAAGCTCGTGTAGGTGTCCACCTCGTCGAAGGCATTCTGATGCAGGTAGTCCTCGCGGATGCTGCGGGCGACTTCCAGCGTCAGGCGGTCTTTCCAGCTCAGCGCATCCACGCCGACCAGCTGCACGATCTCGTTCAGTTCCGCTTCCTCCTGCAAGACACGCATGGCTTTTGCACGCAGCTCGTTCCATTCAGGCGAAACATTGTCGCTGAACCACTCCTGCAAGCGGCTGATGTAGAGCGAATACGACTGCAGCCAGTCAATTGCCGGGAAATGGCGCTTGTACGCCAAGGAGCTGGACAGCCCCCAGAACACCTTGACGATGCGCAGCGTCGCCTGCGAAACCGGCTCGGAAATATCGCCGCCGGGCGGGGAAACAGCGCCGATAGCGGAAATGCTGCCGCGGCGATCATCACCGCCAAGACACACGACCGAACCCGCGCGCTCATAGAACTCTGCAATACGGGATGCCAGATATGCCGGATAGCCTTCTTCGCCGGGCATTTCTTCCAGACGGCCGGACATTTCGCGCAGCGCCTCCGCCCAACGGGACGTGGAGTCAGCCATAATTGCGACCTTGTAGCCCATATCGCGGAAGTATTCGGCAATGGTGATGCCGGTGTAGATGGACGCCTCACGCGCCGCAACCGGCATATCCGACGTGTTGGCAATCAGTACGGTGCGCTTCATCAGGCTCTCGCCCGTGCGCGGGTCATGCAGTTCCGGGAACTCGCGCAGAACGTCCGTCATCTCGTTGCCGCGCTCGCCGCAGCCGACGTAGACGATGATATCCGCATCCGCCCACTTTGCCAGCTGATGCTGCACGACGGTTTTGCCCGAACCGAACGGGCCGGGAACAGCCGCCACGCCGCCGGAGGCAATCGGGAAAAACGTGTCGATAACGCGCTGCCCCGTGACCATTGGCGCTTTCGGTGCGAGCTTTTCCGCATAGGGACGCCCACGGCGTACCGGCCACTTCTGCAGCATGGTCAGTTCATGCTCCACGCCCTTTTCGTCGCGGACAACCGCCACCACGTCCGTCAGCCGCGCGACCTTGCTTTCGCACTTGACGATCTCGCCGGAAATACCGTGCGGCACCATGATGCGGTGCTCGACGACGGCGCTTTCCTGCACCTGCCCGATAATCGTGCCGCCTGTCACCTTGTCGCCGGGCTTCACAAGCGCCTCAAAGCCCCATTCCTTATCGCGGTTCAGGCTCGGCACTTCCACGCCGCGCGTGATGTGCATCCCGTACTTCTCGGCAATGACAGTCAGCGGACGCTGAATGCCGTCGAAAATGGATTCAATCAGCCCTGGTCCAAGTTCCACGGAAAGCGGCGCGCCGGTGGATTCCACCGGTTCGCCGGGGCCAAGACCAGACGTTTCCTCATAAACCTGAATGGAGGCCTTGTCGCCGCGAAGTTCAATCACCTCGCCCACGAGGCGGTTTTTGCTGACGCGAACGACATCGTACATACGCACGTCCGCCATATTTTCCGCGACAATCAGAGGGCCGGCGACCTTTACAATTCTTCCTTGCTGCGCCATTGGGTCAAGTCCCCTCTTTCTCATTGTTGAACAGAATATCCGCGCCGATGGCCTTTTCGACATTGGCCTTGACACGGTTCAAGCCGAAGCCGTTTGCACCGCTGCTGCCCGGAATCGGGATGACGGCGCACTTCGGGTCGGTCTTGTAGCGTTCCAGCGTTTCCGGCACCTGCTGCGCGCACGTCTCCGTCAGAAAAATGACGGGAATGCCTTCGCTGTACAGGCGGTGGAGCGCTTTCGTCGTTTCTTCAGGCGTGCTGACAGCAATCACGCGCATCCCCAAGGCCTTAAATGCCAGCACCGCGTCTCGTTCGCCAACCACGCCCATTTGCTTCTTTTCCTGCTGCATTGCCCCTGTTTCTTCAAACATACAGATCACGCAGCCTTTCCCGGATATTTTCCGCATCGAAGCCATTCTGCTTGCCCGCCAGAATCAGGCGGACAGCCGCGGTTTCGCGCTGCACGGCGAGGAAATACGCCGCCGCCCGTTCCGGACAGATTTGAAAGCGGAACGGACGGTACAGCTCCAGCAGCGCGTCGTCCATTGCCTTTTCCAGCGCGGGCAGACGTTTGCCGTCCATGGCCGCATTCTTCGCCGCTTCCGTGACCGACGCGCCGTACGTGGCGAGCATCGCGGACAGCATGTCCGGCTGCGCAAAGCAGAGCCGCCACGACTGCGCGCGAATCGTGCCGCCGTCCAGCAGTACGCTCATGAAGAATGCTTCATCCTTCTTCATCTGCCGCACGCGCAGCAGCGCCACCGCGTTGAGCAAATCAACATGCCCGCGGAAATACTGCAGCGTGACCGGGCTGTGCGTCCCTTTCAGGCGGCTGGAAATCAGCTGGTACATGGCGCGGTCAATCGCAACGTCGATGCTCATCGGGTCAATGCCGGTGACGATATTCTGCTCCAGACGATTCATCGCATCCCGGAAAGCGGCAGGCAGCGTGCTGTAACGATGGTCAGTGACGGCGTGGCGGAGCGTATCCGCCGGAATCGTGCCGCAGTCCGACAGCGCGGGCGCAGACAGCCCCAGCAGACGCGCTTTGAGCAGCATTTTGAGGTTCGCCGCGTCGTAAGCATACAGGAAGCAGTCCACCAGCGCAGGGTCAGGTGACAGGGCGCGTGCGTCCTGTGCTGCCTGATTTACCCGGTCAGCGGCAAGCTGTTCGGGGTCGGTGATGTCCGCGCCCGTCCAGCCGAGTTCGGAGAGCGTTTTGCGCGCTTCCGGCAGGGATGCCGTGGAGAGAAGCCGCTCCATGCCCGCAGCGTCAAGCACATTCCGCTGCAGCATCGTCAGCCGCCCGGCGGAAAAATACACGCTTGGCTGTGCCATTTCGTGTCCTCCTCTCGCGATTATGCCGGACGATCCGGAAAGAGAATCGCCGCAATGTCTGCTTCCATATCCAGCCGCCGGCTATCCAGCAGCGACGCGAACGTGCAGCTGATTTCCATGCCGTTTTTCGCCAGAATCATCCCTGTTTCGTGCAGAGCACCCTGCTCCATATAGTCAAATTGGAATTCGTTAAAGTCGATACCTGCAACCTTAATCTTATTAATGTTACCAGTCTGTTCCAGAGTCTGGACAATGCCGGGCAGGCAGTACTGAGTCATACCTGCAATAATAATGCCGTCACACTCGGGATAGGCAGTGAGGAATCGCTCTGCGATGGTTGCACCGCCTGCAGCAGTGAAGGTCAAAGTGAAATCGCGTTCTTCGGCAAGGACGGTCATTCCGTATTCCTCACAAGCCTTTGCAATACCTTCGTCGCGCATGTTTGCTGTAGTACCACCAGTAGGCAAGCCAATCATGCACAGATTCTTGCACCCCAGTTTACCAAGCACACTGGTTGCCCAGTAGGCAGAGTCGACATCGTCCTCATAGGTAGTACCGACGAAATACTCAGAATTCATGGCAACTTCGTAATCCTCGGTGCCCTCTTCAAACTTGTAAAAATAAGTGCCCCAGTATACACCTTCTGGATCACAGATTTCTGCTACCTTTGCAGGAGAGATCATCGCGGCAGGCACCAGAATGGCATCACAACCTGCTGCAATCAAGTTCTGCAATGCAACAAGGGTTTCTTCTGCAGACATACCAGTTGAGGTCGCAGTAACCAGTTCGCAACCGAGAGCCTCAACGGTCAGCTTAAGCTGATTCAGCAGTGGGGCAGTTGTTGCATCCGCCGAGCCTGTATCGAGAGTACCAATCTTAAAGCTGCCGGGACCTGCTGCTTCATCGTCTTTGACACCTCCCTCAGCACCGCAAGCAGCGAGGGAAAAGGTCAAAACGAGCGTCAACAATAATGCTACAAATTTTTTCATTCTTTTTTCCTCCAATAATTTTTATTAAATGTCTATCCAGACATTGAAAACATAGTTTACATAGTCGCAGTCTTTTCCTTGAGTCGGGAGGTCATAATCAGGACTAAGACAAAGATCAATCCCTTAATAACCTCCTGCATACGTCCGTCAATGCCAAGAAGCACCATCCCATTGGTCAGCACCGAGACGATAAAGCAGCCAATAAAAACACTGCGCAGCTTTGCTCCTGTTCCACCCTCGGAAGGCATTCCGCCAAGGGTAAGTGCAATCATAACGTTAAACTCAAAGTTGGAAGCCGTGCTGGTACTAACTTGGCCGCCTCTTGCCATTGAAAGCAGAGAGATCACACCGCCAGTGACTCCCGCCGCAACAAAAGCCAGAAGTTTTGTCTTGCGGATATCCACGCCGGATTGCACGGTCGCCTCCTGTCCAGAACCAACCATCCGACAGTGCTTGCCAAATGCGGTATAACTGAACAGCCATCCAACAAAAACCGTCGCAACAATGGTAAATGCCAGAGTAAACGGAAGGCTATCAAAAAAGTTAAGCACTTTCGGCACTTTAATATGACCTGTTGGTCCGAGCAGTGTCGTAAAGGTTCCCTTCAACAGGAAGGAAACACCGAGGGTCTGGATAAAGACAACGAGGCCAACTCTTGAATAAAGCAGTCCGTTCAGTATGCCGATTCCAATACAGACAACAAACGGGATCACAAAAATCAGCAGATCCACCCCTGTGACTTCCACTGCCTTTGCCGCAAGGAGACTCGCAAAGCAAACGACACTGCCGAAGGAAAGATCAAAAGCACCTTGTGCGAACAAAAAAGAAAGTCCAAGCCCTCCAATGATAAATAGCACCGACTGTGAGAAAATTGTTTTCAGGTTATATGCACTGAACAGCAGTCCTTTAGATGCGACCCCGAACACCGCGACCACAAGGATCAAGCTCACCCAAGGGAAAACATTGACCAGTAGCTTCGTATTGAGCTTTGATTGGATCTTCATCTTCGTCCCTCCCTCAGATCATGCTGCTGACGAGCTGATTTTCATCGATTTGGGCGCTGCGAGGAATTTCCTGCACAATCTCATGATTCTTCATAATCAGGATTCTGTCACTCATTCCAATCAGTTCCGGCAGTTCTTCTGAAATCATGATCATAGATCTGCCCTCTTTTTTGAATTGCTGCATCAGCTTGTAGATTGCTTCCTTAACACCAATATCAATACCGCGGGTTGGGCAGTCCATGATGAGAATTTGTGAATCGTTACCCATCCACTTTGCAAGAACGACCTTCTGTTTGTTACCGCCCGACAGTTCCCGGCAATGCTGGTCGCTGCTGCGCATCTTGATTGCCAGCGCGTCCGTCCATTTTGCAGCGAGTGCTTTTTCCCTTTTGGGGTTGATAAATCCGTGTTTTGTCAGCTTGGGTAAACTTGGTAAACAAATGTTGTCCTGAATGCTGGCATTTAGTATAATCGCCTCAGTGTCCCGGTTTTTCGAGAGATATCCAACACCCAGCCGGATTGCTTCACGAGGAGATGTGATTGCCTTTCCGCCTACCGTCACTGTTCCACTATCCGGCTTTTCAATTCCGAAGAGGACCTTGCCCAACTCGTGCATTCCGCACTCAGCAAGACCGCCGATTCCGAGGATCTCTCCCTTGTGCAGCTCGATTGTAACGCTATAAACATTAATCGCATTGAGTCCCTCTGCACGTAGAACGACCTCAGGCTGATAATCCGGTGCATCGTCAGCACGGTAGAGGTTGTCCGCTACCTCACGTCCAACCATCAGGCTCTTGAGGCGGCTCTCTTCCATCTGCTCTTTGAAAAGGGTTTCGATATAATGACCGTCACGCATAACAGTGACACAGTCGCAGATATCAATCAGCTCCGCAAGGTCATGGGTGATGAAGATTACGGCACCACCGCGATCTCGCACCGCACGCATATTCTGATACAGAATATCGCGTCCATGTTTTGCAAGTGCATTGGATGTCTCGTCAATAATCAGCAGCTCCGGCTCAGAGTACATTCCCCTTGCGATTTCAACCAGTTTTCGATCTTCCAGGTTCAGTGTGCCTGTTATAGCCTGCGGGTCGATGTGCTCACCGCCAATTTGAGAAAGAATCTTTTTAGCTTCAGCATTCATCGTATTGTAGTCGATGCAGCCGTGCTTAACAAAGCGCCTCTCTTCATTAAGAAAGATATTCGCCGAAACAGGGATTGAACCGATCGTGCCAATTTCCTGAACAATGAGAGATACGCCTTGTTTTGCGGCATCTACCGAAGAAGTCGGTGCATAGTCCTCTCCTCGAAGCAGCAACCGGCCGCTGTCCCGCTGTTGGATACCCGCCACAATCGAGGAGAAGGTGCTTTTTCCAGAACCGTTTTCTCCGATTAGTCCATGGATCGTTCCGCGGCAAACTTCAATGTGGAAATCCACGACTGCCTTTGTAGCGCCAAAGGACTTATATATTCCTTCCGCCTTGAGTAATACCTCATTCACGCTGAACCCTCCATAAAATTTAGTTTAATTTATGCTTAACTTTATATCAGTATTTAGTGCAATTGTCAATACTTACATTGCAATATCTCTAAATTACACAAATATCCCATGTTAATTTCAGTCAGTCTGCCTGTTTTTCGTCTAAATCCGGCATTATTTAGCTAAATTTTTTCTAAATAGTTTTCAAAATATTTTGCTTTTTAGTTGACAAAAAGCCACTTTACATGTTATTATATAACCAACAAACGGGTCGGAGGTTGATTCTATGTCTATTACAGCTAAAGAGCTTGCAGAAAAGCTCGGTATTTCCGCTTCCGCTGTATCGATTGCTTTAAACGGGAGAAAAGGGATCAGTGACGAAAAACGTGATTTCATTCTCCGCGCCGCAAAGGAATATGGTTTAAAGCGTCCGTTGCGCAAATCCTTTTCCTCTACTTTTATCAATCTTGTTATCTTCAAAAAGCACGGCATGGTCTATGGCGACACGCCTTTCTTCGCTGCCGTGACCGAAGGAATCAGTGCGGAGGTCGCAAATTCCGGTTATAATCTTCAAATTAGTTATTTTTATGGTAATCAAGACAACGCAGAACAGCTCAAGTCGCTCTCGATGTCCGACTGTGCCGGTATTATTCTGTTGGCAACAGAAATGGAACCAGAAGATATCCAGCAATTTCTGACCATCGGCAAACCCATTGTCGTACTGGACTGCTATTTTGAAGGAACACTGCTTGACTGTGTTGTAATCAACAACAGCCAAGGCGCATATCTCGCCACCAAACACCTGATTGAATTTGGTCATACCGATCTTGGTTACATCCACTCCAATGTTCATATCAATAATTTTGTCGAGCGATACAACGGTTTTACAAAAGCAATCGCTGATTTCGATATTACCAACCGCTGTTCGGTTACCCATATCCATGTTGGACCCACACAGGATAGCGCATACAATGATATGACTCGGTATTTGCGCAGCGCTGACCGCATTCCTTCCGCACTGTTTGCAGATAACGATATCATTGCAATTTCCTGCATGCGCGCCCTCAAAGAACACGGTTACAGGATCCCTGAAGATGTTTCTATCGTTGGATTTGATGACATGCCGATGTCCTATGTCACTTCTCCAAAGCTTACGACTATCCATGTTCCAAAAGAGCTTTTGGGTGGAAGCGCTGTTTCCCTTTTGCTTAAGCAGATTGCGTCCAGTGACTCGCAGCCTGCGACGATTTGTATGCGAATTGGCACAATGCTGGTATTGCGGGACACCGTATATGACTTGCGAAAATAAAGCCTTCCAAAAATCTCCCGTATAGCTAGTACCTCCCGGCGCCTTATCTGGTAACGCTGGCTGCAATAGAGCGCACTCGTTATCACAAATAATCAGCACTGCCAAGCAATGAACTGAACCCCAAATGTTAGACATGCAAAGCTACCATTTGCAATCCTGATTGGCTGCCTTGGTTTCGGCATATCCTTGACTTCTGACTGAGAGGTTTTAGGTTTTGTGTTCCTCTCTCTTTGTGCCTTTATTATATAACACTTTATCTCAGACCTGTCGTATTAAGATGACTGGTTATCTGAGAAGAGCAAAGAAAAAACGAGGCAAAAGCCTCGTAAAAAAGAGCATGGTGGCGGCGTTCCTGTGTACCACAAAGCGGGACTTCCACAGTTGTTAGGAAGATGTTGGGAAGGAATGTAAAACACAAACAGGAGTTGTTTTGTTCTGAAAGAGAAGATGAATAAAAGTTGATTTTTTCGGGATGCTGTGCTAACATCATTATAGAGCATTCAAGAAGTTAATTACCCTTTTATACAAGCAGTTGGATAGTAATGGAATTGAAAAACCACTGTGGGACAACATTTTTTCGATTCGCTGCACCGAAGTTTCCCTGAGCCGTGGCAACGGCTCGATGGCATTCAAGAGGTCAGCGGTTCGATCCCGCTCATCTCCGCCCAAAGCCTTGATTTCTTTGGAAATCAAGGCTTTTTCTTGCTTTTATCGCTTGTGATGTGTGATTTTCTTCGGTTTTCACCAAAAGACAAGTGCTGACCTGTGCTCTTGATTTCAGGCTAAAAATTATGAAATCAAGAGGACAGATATTATGGCTAAAATCAAGTCAGTAGTGAGTGCAACCATCGAGGAAACCTTTTCCGACTTCATCATTTCCAAAAAGACAAAGGGACTTGCCGAAAAGACTTTGCAAAGTTATCAAGCCCAGTTTCAAGTCGTGGCGCGGCACTTGGATGTAAAGATGGACATTGCCATGCTCCAAAAGGCGGATTTGGATGCAATGATTATCAGTATGCGCACCCTCAAATTCTTTTTTCTCTTGGTGCAATGAGCAAGGCATTACCCGCCTCAATATCCCGCTCTACAAGGCGGAGGAAACTGTGAAAGAAACCTATTCGGATTTAGAACTGTCCGCATTACTAAAAAAGCCCGACATTCGGAAAGCAACCTTTGCCGAATATCGGGATTGGGTGATTATCAACTTTTTATTGAACTGCGGCAGCCGAGCCGCGACAGCTAGAGCAATTCAAATCCGAGATGTGGATTTGGACGGCGGCGTGGTGTTCTACCGCCACACAAAGAACAGGAAACCCGGGTCATTCCCCTTTGTAGTGCCATGGTGTCCATTCTGCGGGAGTATCTGCGGCACAGAGGCGGGGAGGCGGCTGATTTCCTCTTTTGCACAGAAACCGGCTCTCAACTGACGGAGAACGGTCTGCGGCAATCCATAGCAAGGTATAACACGCGGCGGGGAATCCAAAAGACAAGCATCCATCTGTTCCGCCACACCATTGCCCGAAAGTATTTGATTGATTGTGGCGGAGATGCCTTTACTCTGCAAAAACTCTTGGGGCATAGCACCCTTGCCATGACGAAACATTATTGTGCGATCTTCGACGCGGACTTGACCAAGAATTACGACAACTTCTCCCCGCCGGCACAAATGAAATCCAATAGCACAAGAATAAAGATGGACGCAAGGCGGAGATAAAAGGGCATAAAATAGAGGGACAGCCGCGTGCACAATGTCACTAAGTCAGCAACATTGACCCAAATGGGTGCGCCCCGGAAATTATAAATTTATTCGTGGGGATTATGCAGAAGCTCGTGGGCTTTGCCCTTGAAGCAGCCGTTGTAGAACACGTCCATCAGAGGGTTCTCGTTGGACTTCTTGATGGCCATGCCGCCGTCCGCTTCGTACAGGCCCTTAGTGCGGGTCTCTGCCCGGCGCACCTTGGTGCCGTAGACCGGCTGGCCGCCGCCCATGACGCATCCGCCGGGGCAGGCCATGACCTCAATGAAGTGGTACTCCTTCTCGCCGGATTTCACGGACTCCAGCACCTTCCGTGCGTTTGCCAGACCGGAAGCCACGCAGATCTTCACATCCAGACCGTTGTAGGGAACGCTGAATTCCTTGATGCCCTCATCGCCCCGTGCGCCGCACTCCGCGATCGCACGCAGGGTTGCCGGGTCGTGGCCCTCGATCAGGCGGCGCAGAACCGCTTCCGTCACGCCGCCGGTAGCGCCGAAGATCACGCCGCCGCCGGAGCCGATGCCGAAGGGCATATCGCAGGATTCGGAAGGAAGCGCCTCAAAGTTGATGCCGTGGGCGTCGATCATCCGGATCAGCTCGGTGGTGGTGAGCACGTAATCGGTGTCCTTCTCCTCGTGGGTGTAGCTCTCCTTGCGCTCCGCCTCCATTTTCTTGGCGGTACAGGGCATGACGGAGACTACGACGGTCTTTTTTCCCTTGGCGTTGGCCTCGTCCCGGTAGTAGTCCTTCAGGATGGCGGAGAACATGGCTTGGGGAGAACGGCAGGTGGAGATATTTTCCTTGAATTCCGGATACTCGTTCTCCACGAACTTGACCCACGCGGGGCAGCAGGAGGTCATCAGCGGCAGGTTGGCGCCAGCCTTGACCCGCTCCAGAAATTCCGCGGACTCTTCCATAATGGTCAGGTCGGCGGTGTAGGCGGTGTCGAAGACCTCGTCGAAGCCCATCCGGTGCAGCGCCGCTACGACCTTGCCCATGGAGTTCTCGCCCTTGGGCAGACCGAAGGCTTCACCGATGGCCACGCGGACGGCGGGAGCGATCTGGGCGACCACGCGGGTGTTCTTGTCACCCAGCGCCTGCCAGACGTCGGTCATGTTGTGGTGAATGGTCAGGGCGCCGGTGGGGCAGACCACGCGGCACTGTCCGCAGCTGACGCAGTTGGTCATGGCCATCTTGCGGTCGAAGGCGGTGGTCACGGTAGCGTCCGTGCCGCGGTGGGCAAAGGCCAGAACGCCGATCCCCTGAAGCTCCGAGCACGCCCGGACACAGCAGCCGCACAAGATACACTTGTTGGGGTCGCGGACGATGGCGGGAGAGGAAAAGTCTACGGGCTGGATCTCCCGGTGATTTTCAAAGCGGACATTGTTGATGCCCAGCTGGTAGGCCAGCTTCTGCAGCTTGCACCTGCCGTGCTTGTCACAGGTGGTGCAGTCCCGGCAGTGGGCGGCTAGCAGCAGCTCCACGATGAGCTTGCGGTTCTTGCGCAGACGCTCGGTATGGGTGTAGATCACCATGCCGTCCCGGGGCTCTTCCGAGCAGGAGGCGAAGAAGCGGCCTCTGTCGTCCTCCACCATGCACAGCCGGCAGGCGCCGAAAATGGACAGCTCCGGCTGGTAGCACAGGGTCGGGACCTCGAAACCGGCCTTGCGAATGATGGTCAGAACATTCTTCTCGTCGGTAAATTCTACCTTTTTTCCGTTGATTGTAATAGTACCCATGATTGCCCTCCTTACGCTTCGATGTAGATGGCATCAAAGGCGCAGTTTTCCTTACAGGCGCCGCACTTGATACACTTGTTGGAATCAATGGTGTAGGGCTTCTTGACCACGCCGGAGATGGCGTTGACGGGGCAGTTCCGGGCGCACTTGGAGCAGCCCTTGCAGAACGCGGGATTGATGACGTACCGGCGCAGAGCGGTACACTGCTTGGCCCGGCACCGCTTATCCACAATGTGCTCGACGTACTCGTCCCGGAAGGTGGCCAGAGTGGACAGAACCGGCAGCGGGGCGGACTTGCCCAGGCCGCACAGCGCCATGCTCTGGATCATCTTCGCCAGTTCTTCCAGCGTATCGATGTCCTCCAACTTGCCCTGACCGTTGACGATCCGCTCCAGAATCTCCAGCATCCGCTTGGTGCCTTCCCGGCAGGGGGTGCACTTGCCGCAGGATTCCCGCTGGGTGAAGCTCATGAAGAACCGGGCGACTTCCACCATGCAGGTGTCCTGCCCCATGACCACCATGCCGCCGGAGCCGATGATGGCGTTGTATTTCTTCACGGAGTCAAAGTCCAGAGGAACGTCCAGATGTTCTTCCGTCAGGCAGCCGCCGGAGGGGCCGCCGATCTGCACGGCCTTGAATTCCGCGCCGTCCTTCAATCCGCCGCCCACGTCGAAGATGATCTGACGCAGGGTCGAACCCATGGGGA
>OLOW01001011.1_pt1 | contig 19494 bp, 36 predicted proteins | sample 1672801 | NCBI WGS metagenome assembly OLOW01 (sample SAMEA3136725, study PRJEB25190) | human gut metagenome | biome: human gut; feature: human-associated habitat; material: faeces | place: Austria | collected 2013 | reverse complement strand
GGAGACCCGGCGTCATGGAAGGGATGCACCTCAATTGCGGAGGCTGCAACGTTATTCGGCATCGTCTGCCCCCTTTCGCTCGAAGAACTTCAGCACCTCGATGGGATTGATGTTGGCCTTGCAAGCGCGCACACAGCGCCCGCATCCCACGCAAAGCATGCGGTCGTGCGTGGCAAGAAAGCCATTGAGCTTGTGATACATGCGATGGCGCACGCGGTTGCGCCCGTCGGGTCGGAAATTGTGCCCGCCCGCCACGACGGCGAACTGCGGGTTCGTGCAGCAGTCCCACACGCGCTCGCGCGAGCCGTGCTTTCCGTCGGGGGTGCGCACGTCGCGGATATCGAAGCAGTAGCACGTCGGGCACGCCGAGGCGCACGCGGTGCACGACAGGCAACGTCCGCCGAGTTCCTCCCAGAAGGGGTCGGAATGAAAGGCGTCCATCAGCATGGCGACTTCCTGGATGTCGGGAATTTCCTTGTTGAAGGCCTCCTGACGACGGCGCGTGACATGGCGGAACTCCGCCCGCTCCTCATCGGTCGCCTCGCGAGGAGAGCATGCCGCCTCCAGGATGTTCGCAGCCTCGACGCTCGAGATGCTCACCAGGTACTTCCCGCCAATATCCTGCAGGAACAAATCGTAACCGAAGCGCGCCTCGTCGGAGCCCCACAGATGGCAGAAGCAGGTGTCAGTCGGCATGCAGCTGATGCCCACGATAAGCGTGGCGTTGCGGCGCGCCGTATAGTATGGATCGGGGTACGGTCCGTCGCGGAACACCAGGTCAAGGCTGTTGAGCGCATTGATATCACACGCATGGGCGCCGAACACGACGCGCGGTGCGACGGGCTCCGAATACTCGGTGACGTCGTTGGTCTCGGTGTCGAAGGTGAGAAGCGTCTCGCGCACCGGCAAGAAGAGCTTCTTCAGCGGGGTGATGGTGGTCGTGTAATCGAGCGCGATTTCCTCGAACGACTCGACCGTCGAGTACGCATGGCTCATGCCGCTCTTGACGGGGGCGATTACCTCATAGGTTTCCAAGAAGGCCGACACAAGCGAAGGGAGCTCGCTCGCGTCGATAACTCGATAGAGCATACGCACGCATCCTTATCTCGTCTGGGATTACTTCGTGCGCGTATCATGCTACTCCGACAAGCACACCCCAAGAGCAACGTATCGACCAGTGGCACGTTTCCCCGACTCGGGATGGATGGGATTTCCTGCCTGCGCGCTACCGTCGCACCCCTCGAAACGCAAGAAAGCCGGCGAGCCATGAGGGCTTGCCGGCTTTCGGATGCGCTTGGGAGGCGCGAGAGTGCGCCCGAGGGCGCTCGCTCAATTGCAGCTTATGCGCCGAAGAACACCTTAATCTCGCGCTCAGCGGACTCGACGGAGTCGGAGCCATGGATGACGTTCTCGTCGACGGTCAGGCCGAAGTCGCCACGGATGGTGCCAGGAGCAGCATCGGCGCAATTGGTGGCACCCATGAGCTTGCGCATGGTAGCCACGGCATTCTCGCCGGAAACAACCATCTTCACAACCGGGCCGGACGTGATGTAGGAGATAAGACCCTCATAGAACGGCTTGCCCTTGTGCTCGCCGTAGTTCGCCTCCGCCTCTTCGAGCGTCACCATGCCGAGCTCCATGCGCTCGATCGTGAGGCCAACGCGCTCGATGCGGGAGATGATCTCGCCGATGTGGCCGTTGCGCACACCGTCGGGCTTGATCATGTTGTAGGTCTTCTCGATTGCCATGCTTGTTACCTTTCTTGTTCGCTACGTTTTATTCCCACGCGCCCAAAGCGCGCGAAATAGTTAATTTTGGCTGGGGAAATAAAGCTCGACGTTCGATATCTTCCAACCGATGAGGTCGCGAACCATCGAAATCTTGTACTGCACTTCCCCACCCTGATCGGTGGTCGCCTTCACGTAGACGGTCGAGTTGCTCATCGACTTGTCGACACCGAGCACCTCTGCGGAGGAGTCGGTCACGATTGGGCCCGTGAGCGAATCGACGTCCTCAACGTCCTTCGAGAACAGGGCATCGGAGCCAGACGGGTTCGCGAGCAGCTCCTTCGCGACGCTTTCCTGCGTCGGGAAGCCGTAGCCTTGGGTGTAGGCGAACACGGCGGCACCGAGCGCGAGGATAATCACGATGATGATGGCAACCACGATCTTGAGGCCGACGTTTCTGCGCTTGCGCTCCTGCTTGGCGATGCCGCGCGACCACTGCTCGAGCTCTTCGTCGCTCGCGGTGAAGAAGCGGTCGTCGTTGCCGTCCGCGTAAGCTTCCGGATAACCCGGCGCGCCTTCCATGGGGCCGTCGTCGTAATAGTACGGATCCTGAGGAACTGCTTCAGCAGGGTAGCTTTCAGCCTCGGGATATACCGCCGTGCCATCGGCGACCACGTCGAAGCCCGACATGTCGACAGGCGCGAGCACCTGCGTGGGCTGGGAAGACGTCCCCTGAGCCACAGCGCCTACCGCGCGCTGGTAGTCAACGCTCGCGGAGTCGGAGAGATAGTACGTCTTGTCGGCGATTGCCGACTCGAATGCGGTGACGGCCTTCGCCATCTCGCCGCACGCGACATAGGCCTGGCCCAGATTTGCGTTGAGCTTGTTCTTCATCGCCTGAGGCATATCGAATTGGAACGCGCTCTCGTAGGACGCGACCGCATCCGCCGGACGATTGAGAGCCATGAAGCAAACACCCAGGTTGAGCAGCGCCTTCGTGGGATCGGGATTGCCCTCGTCAAGCGCTGCCTCGCGAAACGCGACGCCCGCCTCTGCGGTCTTGCCCACCTTCATGTACGCGTTGCCCATGCCGATGTAGGCCTTGTAACGCGCGTCGTATCCCTCGTCGGCCACTGCGGCCTCAAAATAGCGCACCGCGTTGTCGTAGTCGTGGAGCGACGCGTACGCCATGCCGAGATTGCAATCGACCGCGCCCTTCATGTCGTAGGCGGGATCGGCCACGGCCTGCGTGTAGGCCTGGATGGCCTCGTTGGCATCCCTCAGCTTGATCAGGCAGTTGCCGATCTGGTGGTATAAACGCCCCGTCTCGCCAGGCGCCGGCGGCATAGCCTCATCCTGCAAGCACTGCGTGAACGCCATGAGCGCGCCCTGGAAATCCTTGGCGTCGTAGAGAGATTGCGCTTTGTTGAAAAGCTCGTAGTTCATCTGGTTCCTTCGATCCGGGCAGAATGCCGGGATATCGGTTTATTCGTTGGCGTTCTCGATCTCGATCTTCTCGATCACATCGCCCACGCGAAGCTGACCGATGACGTCTTTGCCCTCGATGGTCTGGCCGAACACGGTGTAACCGTCATCGAGGAAGGGCTGCGCGCCCAGGCAGAAGTAGAACTGGGAGCCCGCGGAGTTGGGGTTCTGCGAGCGGGCCATGGCGAGCGTGCCGTCCTTGTGCGTGTTGTTCGGGTTGGTGGTGTACTCCTCATGGATGGAATAGCCCGGGTTGCCCGTGCCGCAGCCGCGACGAGAACCTTCGTTGATGACCTGCTCGGGCGTGAGGTCACGCGTGTTCGGGCAGCCGCCCTGGATGACAAAGCCGGGGACGTAACGGTGGAACTTCAGGCCATCGTAGTAGCCCTTCTGGGAAAGCTCGACGAAGTTGCCCACGTGGATGGGGGCATCGTTGCCGGCGAGCTGCACGCGGATAGTTCCCTTGGAGGTGGTGAGGACGGCGATTTCGTTGCCGTTCGGCTTGTATTCGGGGGTGTACAACGCCATAAGGCGGCTCCTTTGCGTTTCCTTGACTCACAGGGCGGCCTACCAGGCTGCACGGCGAGCAGATGATTGCATACGAACCTGTATTCTACCAGTATGCGGCAAACATGATGCAAAAACCGCAATGTTCGCAAACGAAGGCAAAACCAGAAGACACGCGGGTAAGGGGCAAAGGAACAACTACCGCCGTTTTGGCGCGCATATGAAAAACGGGCTGGAAGATAACTACCAGCCCGTTCGTTTTAAATGGTGCCCCCAACGAGAATCGAACTCGTGTCTCAGCCTTGAAAGGGCCGCGTCCTAACCTCTAGACTATGGGGACGAAGTCGCTTCCTTGCGAAAGCAGCCAGGATATTATCGCAAAGGTCGCGGCCCTTGGCAAGAACTATTTTGTATTTTTCCGCACAAAAATGCTCACGACCTCGACGTGATAGGTCTGGGGGAACAAATCGACCGGCTGCGCGTAAAGCAGCTTGTAGCCATTTTCCTCGAATCGGGCCACGTCACGCGCCCAAGTCGCGGGATTGCAGCTCACGTACGCCACGCGCTCGGGGCACGCCGCGGCGATGCTCTCCACCACGCCGTCTGCCAGGCCCGCACGAGGCGGATCGACGACGAGCGCGTCGAGCTCGCCCAGCTCGGGAAGCTCGCGGGCCGCATCGCCGCCGATAATCTCGATGTCGACCCCGTTGGCATCGGCGTTGCGGCGCAAGTCGCGCACCGAAGACGCCGCAGACTCCACGGCGATCACGTCGGCGCCGGCGCGCGCCATGGCCACGCCAAAGGTGCCGCAGCCCGCGTACAGGTCGGCGACGAGCAGCCCGTCGAGCCCCTCGGGGCCGTCCTCCCCCACGCTTCCGCCGAGCATGCGGATGGCCTGCTCCATGAGCTTTTCGGCCTGCGCGGTGTTCACCTGGAAAAACGACGGCGCTGCCACGCGGAAGGTGAAGCCGAGCAGCTTCTCCTCCCAAAAGCCCTTGCCATCGAGCACCTCCACTCCCTTAATCTTGCGCGCGCGACCCGGGTCGGCAAGCACGCGCACGATACTCGTGGCCTTAAACGACCCCTTGAGGATGTTTGCCACATGGCCGCGCGGGAAGGCAGCAGGCGTCGTCCAAAGTGCGACCTCGGTGCTGTGGGTGCGCACGCTATGTCGCACGCCAACGCGGAAAATACCCAGGTCGTCTGCACCTTGTGCGAAGCGGAGCGCCCCGCGCAGCGCCTTGGGGGCACGCTCGATCTGCTTGTAGGCAACCGGGCACGTGGCGCTCGCCACGACATCCTGGCAGCCTTCATCGTGGAAGCCCAGCTGGAACATGCCCGCCGCATCGAACGCCGCGCCGAGCTCGATCTTGTTGCGATACCCCCACTGCCGCTTGCTTCCCAGGCAAGGGCGCACGAGGGCAGCCGCGCGTTCATCTCCGAAGCTGGCCGTGCGCGAAAGCGCCGCAACGACGTTGTCGGTCTTCGCGGCAAGCTGGGCCTCGTAGCTGAGGTGCTGCCAGGGGGCGACTCCTTGCGAGGACGGCTCCGCCCAGGTGGGGGCCACGCGGCACGCCGAAGGCTCTTTCACCTCTACGATGCGCGCGCGGGCGAAAGAGTGCTTCTCCTCCGTCAGCTCGATAGCGAGCACGTCACCCGGTGCGCCGCCTTCGACGAACACGGCCTTCCCGCTCTCGAGATGCGCGACCGCCTCGGGGCCGAATCCCATGCGCTCGATCGTTACGATTTCTCCCATGCCCTTGCCCGTTCTCCCTCATTTTCGATATCGATGTTTGCGATTCACCCATGATAGCGTATAATTCCTGGGTTGTGCCCCTGTAGCTCAGGGGATAGAGCGTCTGCCTCCGGAGCAGAAAGCCACAGGTTCGAATCCTGCCAGGGGCACCATTCCAATTTTCCTCGAACCCGCTGGATGTCAAGTCTGGCGGGTTCGTTGCTTTCCGTGTCGTAGTTCAGTGTCACGAGCACGTCTTCGTCGGATACGCTCACCTGCCATACGAACGCCTTCAATAGCGTTGCGTCATCGAGCTTCGCGCCGCACTGCAGGAAGTCCGCGAAGCGCTCCGGGTCTATCTTCTGCTCCTGGATGGCCTGTAGGTCGTAGTTGGCGCGAGCCTTCTGCTGCTCAAGCTCGGCTATGCGCTCCTTCACGCCCGGCGCTATGATTCCCTGCTCGATGGCGTTCAGGATGTTCTTCAGCCCGCGCTCCGCAGCTGAAAGGGATTCCGCCGCCTGTTTTCGCCTTGTGGCAATCTCCGCCCCGTCTGCCCTGTCGGCGACCATGCGGGCTATCCTCAAGGCCTCCTCGCGGTCGGAAAGCAGCTCGCGTAGGGCACCGACGATAGCGCCCTCAAGCTCCTCTCGGCGAACGTTTCTCATGCAGCCGTCAACGCAGCTGTAGTACTCGTATTTGACGTTGTGCCGCCCGCGCCCGCTCACGCCCTGCAGGTTTCGCCCGCAGCCGGCGCATATGGCCTTACCCGCCAAGGCGAAATCGCCCCAGTCCTCCGAAGAGCGCTTCTTGGTTCCCTGCACCTGCTGAGCGTCCATGAAAGTCACCTCGTCTATGATCGCTGGCATTCCGCCCTCCTTGACTATGCCGCCCCACTCGTAGCGCCCCGTGTAGCGCCTGTTGTGGAGCATCTGGTAAACCATCGAGTAGCCGCACGGGTTGCCGTTGGAGGTCTTCACGCCTCGCTGGGCGAAGTCCCGAGCTATCGAGTTCACGGTCTCGCGGTTGATGCGCCGCTTGAAGGCCTCGCGCACGAACGCGGCGTCATGCTCGTCTATCTCGTACTCGTCGTCCTCCGACTTGCGGTAGCCGAACACGCGCACGCCGTTGGTCTTGCAACGGAGCGCGTTGCCCTCCATTCCGCGCTTGGTGCGTATGGCGGTCTTCTTCGACTCGCAGGCGGCAAGGCCTTCCAGCAGCTTCTCGTAGATGATGCCCTCGGGCGAGTCGGGTATGGCCTCAAGCGCCGACACGAGCTTCACGCCCTTCTTGGCAAGCTCGCGCTTGTATATGGGCGCGTCGTACTCCCCACGGGAGAAGCGATCCATCATGTACACAAGCACTATGTCGGATTCGCCCGCGTTGGCTATCATGCGCTGGAACTCGGGGCGGTCGTCGGTGCGGCCCGATATGGCGTAGTCGCAGTACTCGGCGGCGATAGCATAGCCCTCGCGTTTGCACCAGTCGCGGCACACGCGCAGCTGGTCGTCTATCGAGGCCTCGCGCTGCTTGCTGCACGAAAACCTGGCATATATCACGGCTGTTTTTGGCATAATGGATACGACTTCCTTGGTTTGCACGTCCACGTAGATACTGGGGAGCCTGACTTGCCCCGTCGGCTATAGCGGTACCAGCGCTGCCGACGGGGCCTTTTCTATCTGTATAGGACGGTGAACGAATACAGCATCGTGTCGCTGTCCCGTGTGTTCGCGCTCGCGGCCATCTTGACGTCGATGACCGTGCAGCCCTCGTCCTGGATGCGCGAGAGCATCCCGTCGAGGCGCTCCGTCACCTTGGGCTCGAGCTGCGTCGCCGTCGACCAGACCGCCCTTCCGGCGACCTGGAACACAAGCGCGTGCAACTTGCCGTCGTTCACGATGAACTCACCGGCGTCGTCCGCCATCTTCTTCGCCGCGCTCTTGTTGAACATTCCCATGATCTACTCCCGTCTATTTGTCTGGAAACACGTCGGCAAGTCCTCTCGCCACGCTCATCAAGGCCTTTTTCCCGTCTTTATTCATTGAGTTGAAAAGACTCAATAACTCACGATCGGCGTTACCGATTTGCTCGCTGTCGCCTTCTTCGAGGTCGAACAACTCACCAATCGTACATTTGAAATACCGCGCAAACTCCGCTGCCGTATCCATGTCCGGGCTTGTGTTGCCAAGCTCGTAATTTTGGTAAGTCCGGTACTTGAGTCCGAACACTTTCGCGGCCTCTTTTTGAGTCAGCCCTGATCGCTGCCGGAGGTCTTTAAGGCTCATATCTCACCCCTAACCTAGGATAGTTGCAGCATACAAGAATCTTGTACAGATGGCAAACTTTTAGGGTTTACAGATACAAGAAACTTGTATATAGTGCCAATCAGGCACAAGAAACTAGTGCAAAGGAGGAAACAATGCTCAACAATCTTGTGTCCGAGCGTAAGCGGGCGGGTCTGACCAGAGAAGAAGTTGGAGAGAAGATCCATCGCTCCGAGTACGTAATCGGCAAGTGGGAGCGAGGAGAGAGTTCACCGCTTCTCGTGCCAGACGCTATCAATCTGGCAAAGCTCTACGGATGCTCCGTTGACTATCTAGCTGGTCTTGTAGACGAGCGCACGTCAAAGGGTGCGGTGGCCTAAATGGCCGACCAGACTCAATGCGAGCAACGGGACGATGAGCCCAAGACGCCGAGGGATATAGCACGGGAGCATATGTGCGATGTGCTGCTCAAGGCGTACAGGGACGATCAGAAAGGCGAGAAACAGGCGCGATGAGGCAGTGGTCGACACGTGAACTCAAGTACCTCGAGGAGCACGCGGGCGAGGGCGCGAAGGCGATAGCCAAGGCGCTCGGGCGTTCGGTCGATTCGGTGAAGTGGCAGGCCCACAGATGCGGACTCTCACTCCGTAAGCGCAGCCAATGCCCGAACTGCGGCCGGTGGACGTTCAGACCGCTCAACCGGATCAACGGTTGGTGCATCGAGTGTACGAAGGAACTCCACATGTCCGATCTGGCCGAGCAGGCCAACGCCATGAGGGAGGAGGCGGTCAGGGAGAAGAGGAACAACCGGGAGCGACAGCGCTACTACAGCGCGAAAAGCCGAGCCCAAAAAAAGAAAAAATAGGCACACCAAATACCACACGTGCCATGACCAGCGGAAATATCCGAAAGGAGAACGAAATGCAAAGCAAAAAGAAAGCGGGCGCCCCCAGCTACCACACTCCGAGCGCCCGCATGAACCGCATCGAGAACGATGCTTCGACCATCATACCATTCGAACGCAAGCAGCGCCCCACCGCGAAGGAGATGCAGGACGCCTCCCAGTTCAAGACTGGCGTTTTGGTCGGCTTCCTAGCCGCCACGCTCATCTTCCTCATCGTCCTGTGGGCGTGGATCATCCCCACGATGGACGGCGCGGTGGCAACCGCCCAGCAGGCCTACGAGACCACGGCGGGTGTCGTCCATGCGTAACGACGAGCGCTACAGCCCCAAGCCGCAGAGCAACCAGCTTGAGATATTCGGCCTCGGCTTCGCAGGCGAGCAGGACTTCCAAGAGGCCCGCAAGCGGATCGAGAACAACCCCGGCGCCTGGAACTTCATGGTCGAGAACGCCGTGAGGCTCAACCGCAAGGGCTACGTGTCGGTCAACTACCTGGTGAACATGGTGCGCAACGAGCTGCACGTGGCCTGCAAGAACGGCATCGCCCCGAGCCTGGCCCGCATCATGGAGGCCCGCTACCCGCAGCTGAAGGGCGCTTTCAACAAGCACCGCAGCCAGTCGGACGGTTTCAGCGAATGAGCTGGGTTCAAACGCTGGCAGCGACGGCGCGGGTCGTGGTTCCGGTTCGCGAGGTCGTGGGCAAGCAGCGCCCCCGCACCGATTACCGAAACCGCCGCACCTACACCCCCACCAAGACCTTGAAGGCCGAGAAGGAGGTGCGCGACGCGTGGCGGGCCGAATACGGCGAGACCTTCGTCGGGCACGACGGCCCCGTGAGGATGCGCATATCCACCTACCGACCGCTCGCTAAGAGCAACCCCAAGTATTGGGAAGGGCGCTCTGACATGGGAAAACCCGACTGGGACAACGTGGGCAAGCTCGTCTGCGACTCGCTCAACGGCCTCGCATTCAAGGACGACCAGCAGGTGATCACCTGCACCGTGGACAAGCGCCCGAGGCCCTGCCACGGGACGCAACCGTTTATCAGCATCTACATCGAGTACTTCGTCGAGGAGTACGTGAAGGAGAAGAAATGAAGCACTTCGAGAACAACGTGAACGACGGCATGAGCCGCACCGACAGCATCGAGACGCTTATCGACCTCACCAGCTGCATCGCCGTGAACGCCCTCATGGTGGCGGGCGGCGAGGCCGAGGCCGACGAGAAGGACGCGGGCGCTTGGTGGGCCATGATCGCCCTGGCCGAGGCCGCGCTTGAAAGCTACCCCGAGGACGTGCGCGCCAAGGGCTACCAGGTCGTCAACGAGAACACCAACCGGGAGCTTGTGGAGCAGGCGCGCCGCAAAGAGGCCGAGCAGGCCGCAAAGCACGTCATGAGCATCATCTTCGGCGTGAAGAAGGAGGACTAGCCATGGCGCTGATCACGACGCAGCCGGTAAGCGCACGCGCCCTGTTCAAGCAATCGACCATCAAGGGCGACGAGGCGGTCTTGCAGTTCACCGTCCGAATGGACAGCGAGAACGCCTTCCCCCTGATGAAGAAGACGGGCGGCTACGTGATCCTGACCGTGGAGAGCGAGCAGAAGACCATCGAGTTCGACGACGAGACCGGGGAGGTCTGGGATGAGTAACGAAGCCGAGAACGTTGTGGCCGAGGTCATCGAGGAGCAGGACGCATCGAGCCTGACCGTGGCCTACAAGCCGTCCGTCATCGAGGCGAACTTCGACGCGCTCGAAGCCCACGTGCGCAAGACCGTCGAGGCCTACGATGGCGCGACCTACGACCTCACCAAGAAGGAGAACATCGCAGAGGCCAAGCACGACCGCAGCTACCTCAACGGCCTCAAGAAGGAGATCGACGAGCGCCGCAAGGCCGTGAAGCGCGAGTACAGCAAGCCGCTCGACGCCTTCGAGAAGCGCTGCAAGCAGATCACGGCCATCATCGACGAAGCCGCCGACAACATCAAGGCGCAGCTCGACCAGGCCGAGGAAGAGCGCAAGGCCCGCGCTTACGCCAAGTTGCAGGAGCACTACGAGGAGTTCGCCGGGCTTCTGGCCCCCGTCGTGCCCTACGAGCGCTTCCACGAGCCGCAGTGGCTCAACAAGACCTTCGGCGAGATCAAGGCTTACGAGGCGCTTGAGGCGAAGGTCTCCAAGCTGGCGGGCGACTGGGAAACGCTCAAGTCGCAGTTCGAGGGCGAGCCTTTCTATGCCGAGGCCGAGCGCGAGCTGTTCGCGACCCTCGACCTGGGCGCAGCGCTCACAGCGGCCCGCAAGGCGGCAGAAGAGGCCGCGCGCATTGCCGAGCTGAAAGCCGCCATGGAACCTGAACCAGAGCCGGAGGCCGCGCCCGAACCCGCCGGCAACTGGTATCCGGGCGGAAGCCCCATGCAGGAGATCGGCGACGAGCCTATCGGCCCCGCGCCCATTGCCGCACCGGCGCCCGTGCCCGCACCAGTTGCCTCGCCGGAGCCCGTGTCGAGTGGTCCCGCAACCCCATGCGTGATGCTCATCGACTCCGCCACGACCGACCAGATGCAGGCCATCGGGCGCTTCTGCGGGAGCATCGGCGTGAGCGGCGTGTTCAAGCGCGGCACCCTGCAGCAGGTCTATGAGCGCACGATCCGTTAGGAGCATCGAATGGCAGACGACAAGCACATGACAATCGACCAGGCGGTGGCGCAGGTTCAGCGCTCCGTGGTCGTGCCGAAGGCGCGGTACAACGCGCACGGCAACTACTACTACCGCTCGATGGAGGACATCGTTGCCGCGCTCAAGGAGCCTTGCCGTGACGCGGGCGTGTTCTTCACCCTCAACGACTCCATCGAGCAGGTGGGCGACCGCTTCTACGTGAAGGCCACCTGCCTCGTGAAGTTCGAGGACGGCACGCCCGGCGAGATCGTCATTTGCGCCTACGCCCGCGAGCCGCTCGCCCAGAAGGGCATGAGCGAGACGCAGCTCACCGGCTCGGCGTCGAGCTACGCGCGCAAGTACGCGCTCTGCGGCATGTTCGACATCGACGGCACGAGCGACCCGGACTCCCTGAACGGCGTGGAAAAGCCCGAGAAGGAGCCGTCCGTGCAGGGGCCGTTCGACGCCAAGTGCAAGGCCTGCGGCACCGCCTACCGCTTCAACAGCCGTGAGCAGTACGAGCAGTTCATCCAGAACCCCGGTTGCTGCGCGACCCCGACGTGGACGGTCTTGTAGGCCATGCAAGACCTGTACGGAGAGCGCGAGCAGCTTTTCGACCAGCTCATGCAGGAGCTTGAGGCCCTGCGCAGGACTGGCCAGCAGTACGCCGAGAACGAGGCCGAGTACCGCAAGGCGCTGCGCATAGCCATCTTGGAGGAGCGTTCCAAGGGCACGCCGGTCACCGTGATAAGCGACCTGTGCCGGGGACGCCCCGACATAGCCGAGAAGAAGCAGCTGCGCGACTGCGCCGAAGCGCTCTACAAGGCCTCGAGCGAGGCAATCATGGCAATCAAGTTGAGGATCAAGACCGTTGACGCCGACATCCAGAGGACGTGGACGAGCGGCGGCACCGGAGAAGGGAGCTTTTTGTGAGCATCAACCGAGTGAATATTACGGGCAACCTGACGCGAGATCCCGAGCTTCGCAGCACGGCGGGCGGCATGGCGGTTCTCGGTTTCGGCGTTGCGGTCAACGACCGCCGAAAGAACCAGCAGACGGGCCAGTGGGAGGATTACCCGAACTTCGTCGACTGCACGATGTTCGGCAACCGCGCCGAGGCCCTGAGCCGCATCCTGCGCAAGGGCATGAAGGTGGCCATCGAGGGCAAGCTGCGCTACAGCTCATGGGAGGACAAGAACGGCGGCGGCAGGCGCTCGAAGCTCGAAGTCATCCCCGACGAGGTGGAGCTTCTGAGCCAGAACCCCAACGCCCAGCAGGGCCAGCCGCAGCAGTACGCGCCGCAGGGCTACCAACCGCAGGCCTACGCGCCCCAGCAGGCACCGCAGCAGGCGTACCAGCCGCAGCAAGCGCCGCAGCAGCAGGCACCCCAGTGGAACGCTCAGCAGGCCTACCAGAACCCGCCTGCCGCCCCGCAGCCGCGCCAGCAAGCACCAGCACCCGTGCCGCAGTACGCGCCCCAGCAGACACCGCAGGCCCCGCAGCAAGCGCCCCAGCAGCCCGTGCAGCAGTCGATGGACGTGTACGACGACGACATTCCCTTTTAGGGGTGACGGCGGCGTGCAAGTCCTTGACTCACTCATCGACGGGCCGCTTAGGCTTCGCAACCGCAGGGAGGGCGACGAGCTTATAGGCATGATCGTCCGGTACCTGCGCACGGGCGAGGAACCCGAGCCGCGCACCGACACCCAGGAAGCGGTGCTAACGGCCATACGGCCCGTCATGGAAACCTCCCGCTCGCGCATCGTGGCGGGAGGCAACGGCGGCAAATCGTCAAGCAACGACGCAAGCAAAGCCGAAAGCAAACGGCCAAGCAAAACGGGAAGCAAACCGCAAAGCAAAAGCGGAAGCAAAACGTCAAGCGAGCTGGCAAGCAAAGCCGAAAGCAAACGGCCAAGCGAAAAGGAAGAGGAAGTAGGAAGAGGAACTAAGGAAGAGGGAAAAGCGAGTGCGGCGCGTTTCCGCGCCCCCTCTCCCGAAGAGGTAGCCGAGTACGCAGCCGCCTATGCGGCGTCCAAGGGCATCGACCTTGCCTCGACCGACTTCGACCAAGAGCGGTTCGTCGACTTCTACGCCCAGAAGGGCTGGATGGTCGGCAAATCGCGAATGAAGGATTGGAAGGCCTCCGTGCGCAACTGGGTGCGCACCTCGAAGCCGATACGCGAGACGAAGCAGGAGGTGAGCGAAGGTGACGACTTTTCCCAGTACGACTAAGTGCCCGCATTGCGGGGCCGTACTCAACGCGCGGTACGCTCAGCTGGGCCTCAAGCGCCTGTTCTGCGGCTACGAGTCGTGCGGCTGCGAAGGGGCCGTCGCCGAGCGCGCTGCCATAGCGGCGCAAGAGCAGGCTGAGGCCGAGAAGGCCGTCGCCGAGAAGCGCAGGCGCTCGCTTGTGCGCTGCGGCGTGCCCGAGCGCTACCTGGGGCTTGACCACTCCATGGCCGACGAGCTTGCGCTTGCCATGGAGGGCGGGCAATGGCTCTACCTGTGGGGCGACGTCGGCACCCGCAAGACGACCTGCGCCGCAGCCGTGGCCATGCGCTTGCACGACCGGGGCAAGTCGCCGCTCATGGTGCCGATGTACCGCGTGCTCGACGAGATTCAGCGCAGCTTCCACGACGGCGGCGACCCCTTGAAGCGCTATGCCGAAGCGGGCTACCTGCTCATCGACGACTTGGGCAAGCGCAGGCCCACGGGCTTCGTGCTCGACAGCCTGTTCCAGCTCATCGACCAGCGCTACTCGGCGATGCGCCCCACGCTGGTCACCACGCAGTACAGGCCCAGCGACCTCGTGCGCAGGCTCGCCGAGCAGGGCGACGCCGACACGGCTAAGGCCATCGTGTCGCGGCTGCGCCACGGGGCAAGGGTGGTCGAGTTCGACGGCCCGGACGGGAGGCTCGCATGATCCTGCAGGCAAGCCAGCTGCGCGGCTGGCCGAAGGAGCGCGCCGAGCTTTACGGAAAGCCACACCTCGGGGCGCGCTACACGGGCAAGCGCAGCTACGAGCTTCTGCAAGACCGCTGCTGCGTCTGCGGCAGGCGCGCACAGAGCTGCCACCACGTGGCGCACCGAAGCTGGGGGCTTGAGTTCGAGCTTGTCACGCCAAACGGCACGTGGAGCCTGCGAAGCCCGCTGTTCGCCCTGTGCGGCAGCGGCGCGACCGGGTGCCACAACCAGTTCCACGGCGGCGCGGGCCTCAAGGCCGAGTGGCGCTGGCGCTCCAAGGTGTACGAGGAGGCCTGGTGGACGGGCCAACTGCTGGAAGTCTACGAGCCGCACCACCCGGGGCTGTACGAGTACGGCTATTGGGCGATAACCGACGAGCACGGAAACGAAATGATCCGAGAAGGGAAATGACCATGGAGATCAAGACTTGCGAGCAGTACGTGCTCGCACAGCTGTTCGACCAGCAGGACGAGAACGACATGCTCAACCGCGAGCTGAAGTACCGCGACGAGCGCATCGACGAGCTGACCGGGCAGATTGATGCCATCGAGGCGGCGCACGGCTCCGCGATGCAGGAGGCCATCCGCAAGGCCGGGCGCGATGCGCTCATGAGCCACTGCACGGGATACGCGTGCGAGGTGACCGACGGCGAGACGTTCGAGGACTGGTGCCTTGAGAATGTGCGCAAGTACTACCTGCCCGAGGGCATCAGCGTGCTTGCGTTCATCAAGGAGCTCGAACCTGAGCTTCGCGCGGAGTACGACAAGCAGGCTGCCGAGGCGCGCGAATGATACGCATCTACGAGCGCTCGCTCTGCCAGAGCTACGCAAGCGCATACCGGCAGGGCATCGAAATCGCCACCACGGGCACCGAGGAAGAGGCGCTTTCCATCGTCGAGGCCCTGACCGACGACAGCTACCAGTGCTTCGCACTGCTGGAAGACGGAACCGTGCTCGACCTGCGGGGCCGGTTCCCCGGTTGCGTGGAGTTGGGCTGTGAGGAGGAACGCGATGGCAACCGAGATTGAGCCGCTGATTATGCCGTTCGACCCGCTTTGGGTCACCACCAGCAAGCGAGAGTACCGCGAGGCCGTGCGCAGGATGGGCGAAGAGCCAGGAGACACCAAGGGCAAGGACGGCCTCACCAGCTGCATCCCGGGTAAGGGGTGCGTGATCTGGATCAGCCGCAAGGTGAAGGCCCCGGACCTGTACGCGCTCGCCGCCCACGAGGCGACGCATGCGGCGTGCGACATGCTTGCCAGCATTGGGGAGGACACGCCCGCCGCCGAGGAGCTGGCCTACATGGTGCAGTCCATCACGGCGGGAATCATCATCGCCTGCGAGGGCCGCAGCGATGGCTAACGCCAAGGTGTTGCGGAAAGCGCAACTGCTGCGCCTGATGGTTGACGAGTTGTGCGACAACATCGAGGCCCGAGAGGCTAGCGAGTCGTGCCTGCACACCTACGGCAGCCTCGGCTACGGCCTGGAAGACGGGCAGGGCAAGACCCAGATACAGAACGACATACGCAGGTGCAGGAGAACGCTCCTCGACCTGTGGAAGCTGATAGGAAAGGAAATCTGATGACCGACGAGAAGAAAACCGAGACCGCCAAGGAAGCCGCAACCGTGAAGAAGGCCATGATCTCGCAGCCGATGGCCGGCAAGACAGACGAGGAGATCGTGGCCACGCGCGACCTCGCCGTGGCGAAGCTGCGCCAGATGGGCTACGAGGTCGTGAACACCCTATTCACCGACGAGTGGTACAGCGACGAGGCCATGAAGGAGCGCGGCGTGGTGCAGGTTCCGCTGTGCTTCCTCGCGAAGTCGCTTGAGAACATGAGCCTTTGCCATGCGGCCTACTTCTGCAAGGGCTGGGAAGACGCCCGAGGCTGCAAGATCGAACACGACGCCGCCACCGCATACGGGTTGGAGGTGCTTTATGAGGAGTAGCGAGTTCTTCGCCGAGGCAGCCCGCATGACGGTGGATGCCGTGAAGGTGTTGGCCGAGTGCTTCGCGCGGGCGTTCCGCCAAGCGGCGAAGGCGATACGCAAGCTGGCGAAGCGGCTCGACCCGAGGTGGCAGCGCCGCTATCGCCGCGCGCTAGCGCGATCGCGCCGTAACAACCTGTACCTGAAAAGCATAGGAAGGTGCCGATGATGATTGACGACACGACGCGCAACAGCGTTGCCGACCAGCTTGAACACGATGCAGTCTACCTCGACGGCTCGTCTCTATCCGAATGGTGGGCACGCCTTCAGTCTGTGGCATGCGACTATGAAGATTTCCCCGATCCGCGCTCCTTGTTCACGCGCCTGGCGGGACTCATCAGGCCGAACCCCATCAACGGAAGCACGTCCGACGGCTATCACACCTTTGACGAGCTATACCACCACCGAGCCGTGCTATTTTCCGTCGTCGTTTCGGCGTTTCCCGACAAGGCATGGAAAGCGAAGGCGCACAGCGACGGCACCATGTATGGCGGCATGTTCATCGTCGGCATCGACACGCCAGACGGCCAGGCCACCTATCACTACGACATCGATCCGTACTGGGGTATGTTCCGCTGCAAGGAGCTTGACCGAGCGCCAGAGTGGGACGGCCACACGCCAGAGCAAGCTATTGAGCGCATAGGCAAGCTGACCGGCCTTATCGACCGCGCGACCACGCACCTTGTCCTCGATGAAGACGGCCGCACGTGTTGCGCAAAATGCGGATGCGACTACCTATGCATGAGCAGCGCGACGTATTGCCCAGATTGCGGCGCGAAGGTCGCCAAGAATGGCTAGAGGCAGGACGAAGCGGTTTACCGAAAGCGAGCTGCGCGAGAGGCGAAACCGCCAATGGTGGGAATCCCGCGCCCGCTGCGGCTATGCGACCGTCTGCCCTCTGTGTGGCGGGTACACACTCTCGAAAACCGGCTATCACGCGGGCTGTGCCAAGAAGGCGGGGATCAAGATTCCAAGGCAGCGAATGAAGCGAGCTTTATTGACCGCCAAAGAGCGTCAGAAGATTCCCGTTGCCCGGATGGCTGGCCCGGTGGGCGCCGTTGTCCGCGACGATGGCGTGCGATTCGAGTCGGCTGGCGCGGCGGCGCTCGCGACATACGGGTATTGCGGCAGCTCGAACATCGTGAGGGCCGTCAGAACGGGATGCAAGGCCGGAGGTCATTACTGGAAACGAGCCGACGAGGAGGATAAATGACCGACCAATACGTGTTCAACCCCGACATACACGACGAGTGGAAGCCGCCTGCGCACCGCTGCGAGAACTGCGCCCACCACGAGCACGACGTTGTGCCGATCGTTCATTTCGACGTGGCCGGCAACGAGGCGGGCGGCACTACCGGCACGCGCTGCTACTGCAACCATGACGGCAAGCACTTCGTGACGGGCGACAACAACCACTGCGACTACTGGGAGGAGGCGCGATGAGCTACGACATACGCCTGTGCGACCCCGTGGCGCACGAGGCGCTGCAAACCGACGTGCCGCACGACATGCGCGGCGGCACCTACGCCATGGGCGGCACGACCGAGCTTTGGCTGAACGTCACCTACAACTACGGAAAGCACTACTACCGCGTTCTCGGGGACGAGGGCATTAGAACCATCTACGGCATGACCGGCGCGGAGTCCATCCCCGTGCTCGAAGCGGCAGCGGCCAAGCTGTCCGACGAGGTTTCGGACGACTACTGGGAGGCCACCGATGGCAACGCCAAGCGCCCGCTGCTTCAGCTGGCGGCGATGGCCCGCATACGCCCAGACGGCGTTTGGGACGGTGACTGACGATGGCGAGGGTGATCGCGACGCAGGAGGTGCCGGAAAACTGCTCGACATGCCTTTACGGGAAGTTCTACGGCTGCAGCCATGCCGACCGCCAGAAGGATTGGACGTACTACCGCTTTTGGCAAGGCCTGAAGCCCTGCCCGAGCTGGTGGCTTGACCAGAACCGGTTCGAGAGGGCGTGATGAAATGGTTGACTTCGAGCCGCCTAGCGGCTGGAACCTGCCGCCGGGATGCTTCGAGTCCGACCCGCGCGCGCCGTGGAACCAGGAAGAGCCGAAGACCTGCGGGAACTGCTCGCACTGCCTGGAAGGCTGCTGCGATTTCGGGATATGCGGGCTTGAGTTCGAGGATGCGTTCGACGAGGCCGGCCACGAGGTGAAGACCACGCCGTGGAAGGCTGCGCTCTGGGCGCGTGATTGGATCGTTGAGCACTACAAGGATGAGCAGGAGGACGTGTGCGACCGATGGGATGGCTAGCGACCGCCGCCATGGCTTTGCTGCTGGGAGTCCTCGCCATTGAGGCCTGGGCGATACGGATGCTGGCGGCGGGGCTGGTTCTCCTGGCCCTGCTCGCCTGCGGATAGGAGGCGCGTTGCGAAACGTGAACTGGGGCTGCCTGGCGTTCCTCGCCGTGGCCCTGATTATTGATGCTTTTGCCGTGTGGGCGGCTTCGTCGCTCGCGCGCTGGATGATTGGAGTATGACATGCAAGACTGCGTGATCTTGGGCAGCGTCGCCACATTCGACGGCGTTGCGCCCGACAAGGCCCAAGCTCTGAAGGTGCTTGAGGAGGCTTCCGAGGTGTACAACGCCTGGCAGGTGTGGGACGAGTGCCGCGACGACGAGGCCAAGGCCGAATGCCGCCAGTCCCTCATGGAGGAGTGTGCCGACGTCGTGCAGGCGACTGTCAACCTCGTAAAGGCATGCGGCTGCGACGACATGCGCCTGCACCTCATGGACTGCGAGGAGAGAAACCGCAAGCGCGGGCGCATCACCGGCTCGAAGCCCTATCCTGGTGCCTGCGGGCGCGAGGGTTGCAAGCGCTTCGTGTTCGTGCCAATTCCTCGCCCCTATGGGGTGCTGAGCAAGATCAAGGCCAAGATTGGGGGCCTGAAGTGAACCGCGCGCAGAAGGTCATAGCCGCTGTGGTGTATGCCGGTAGCCTCGTGGCTGTGTCGCTCGCAATGATCGGGGTTTGTTCCCTGCTGGCTCGCTGGGTTGCCAGTATATGGGGGCTTGTGTAGCCCCTGAAGGCATGAAGAAGCCCCCTAGAATCGAATCTATGGGGCTTTCTGCTGTCTGCTGCTATCTGCTCTGCCCTGTGGCCTTCTCGGCTGCTATAGCCTTCTCTAGGTCTCGTTTGGCCTCGCTGATGATCTGCAAAAGCTCGTGCCACTGCTTCGGCTCTCGGTCTTTCATGGCTTGCCTTTCTAGTTGTATGTGTCGCAGATGCTCGGGGTGCCGTCCCATAGGGTGAGCCG
>OLOW01001005.1_pt1 | contig 19531 bp, 15 predicted proteins | sample 1672801 | NCBI WGS metagenome assembly OLOW01 (sample SAMEA3136725, study PRJEB25190) | human gut metagenome | biome: human gut; feature: human-associated habitat; material: faeces | place: Austria | collected 2013 | reverse complement strand
AAGAAAGATCCCTCGGCTACGCTTCCGATGACGACAGCACGAAGCACTATCAAAACTCCGCGGCGCTTTTGATTTTTTGCGCCGCACCACCATTCCTAATTCCTCATTCGAGCAGAGCTTTCATTCATAATCAGTGGACGGAGCCGCCCCCTAGGCTACCCTGAACCCTGAACCTTGAACCTTGAACCCATTCTCTGCTATACTGTACCAATACGACTCTTCGGGAAGAACCCGAAATGGAAGGATAGGAGGAAATTATGAGTCAAGAGAAAGACGTCCGCCTGGAGGATATGGCGGCGAGCAAGGCCGAGCTGGATGACAAAGCCCGGAAGATGCTGGAGGATAAGGACGCAGACTCCCGCATGCGTATTTATGAAGGACCGCTGGGGAAGGCCATCATTGTGCTTCTCTGCGTGTGGACTGCGTTCCAGCTGTATTTCACGACCATCGGTGCGATCAGCGCGATCAATCTGCGTGCGATTCACTGCATATTTTTACTACTGTTTACTTTTCTGCTGTTTCCGACGTATAAGAAGGAGAAGCGCAGAAGGAAGCTGCCGCCGATCTGGGACTGGGTTTTCATTCTGGGTTCCATCGGCTCTTTCACTTACCTGATCCTGAATTATACGCGCATCGCGCAGACCGGCGGCCGTATTTCTGATATGGAGGTCGGCATCGCCCTCGTCGCGATCGTCTGCGTCTTTGAAGCGGCGCGCCGCGCATCGGGCAATCTTGCGATTCTCGCGGCGGTTTTTCTGGCGTACAACTGGTTTGGCGCGTACTTGCCGGGCTACTTCGGACACAATGGCTTCACGCTGAAGCGCGTGCTCATCACCCAATTCTGGGGGACGCAGGGCGTGCTCGGCACCGGTATCGGTGTATCGGCGACCTATATTTTCCTTTTCGTCGTCTTCGGCGCTTTCTTGAAGCACAGCGGCTTCTCGAAATTCATCAATGATTTTTCTCTGACGCTTGTCGGCCGCACATCCGGCGGCCCGGCGAAGGTGGCGGTCATCGCCTCCGGTCTCATGGGCATGATCAATGGTTCGGCCATCGCAAACGTCGCGACGACGGGCACCATCACCATTCCGCTCATGAAGCGCACGGGCTACAAGAAGGAATTTGCCGGCGCTGTCGAAGCCGTGGCATCGACAGGCGGTCAGTTCACCCCGCCGATCATGGGCGCGGTCGGCTTCGTCATGGCGGAATTTCTGAATCTGTCTTACACCTATGTGGCGCTTGCCTCCATCACACCGGCGCTCCTCTACTACGTCGGTCTGTTGCTCGCGGTCCACTTCGAAGCGAAGCGCCTCGGGCTCTCCGGCATCGCGAAGGAAAATATTCCAAACGCGATGGTCGTCATCAAAGAGCAGGGGCATCTGGTGCTTCCGCTCGTCAGCCTCATCGGGCTGATGTTTGCCGGCTTCACCCCGCTCTATGCGGCCGTGATCTCCATCTTTGTCACTATCGGTGCCAGCTGGCTTCGTAAGGATACCCGCATGGGCCCCGCCAAGATCCTGGAAGCGATCATCGAAGGGTCGAAGAGCGCGATCTCGGTCGGCGTGTGCTGCGTCATCATCGGCATCATCATCGGCACCGTCACTCTGACATCCATGGGGCTCAATATGGGCTACCTCATCCTGTCTATCGTACAGGGAGATCACATTTATCTCGCCGGCTTCCTCGTCATGATCATGTCGGCGATCCTTGGCATGGGTGTCCCGGGCGTTGCTGCCTATGTCATTGTGCAGGCCGTTGCCGTGCCGGTCCTCATCAAGGCAGGCGCGCTTCCGCTCATCGCGCACCTTTTCTGCCTCATCTATGCCTGCCTGTCGAATATCACGCCGCCGGTCGCCATGTCCGCCTATGTGGCATCCGGCATTGCCGACTCTGACCAGACGAAGACCGGCCTGTGGGCAGTCCGCCTCGGGCTCATTGGCTTCATCATTCCGTTCTTCTTCCTAGATAATCCGGTGCTCCTGATCGGCGTCGACAAGACAGCGACACTTTGGGAGTCTCTCTGGAGCATCTTCACCGCGATGATCGGGACTTTTGCTCTCGTGGCCGGGCTTGAGGGCTGGATCATCCGAAAGGCTAGCATGATTGAGCGCGTGATCCTCATCGCCGTCTCCCCGCTGCTCCTCTTCCCGGGCAGCCTGACGGATATCGCAGGCATTGCGGGCATTGCCGCCGTCTGCGTCTTCCAGTGGATGAGAAGGAAATAGGGATGGGATACTAGTGACTAGTGACCAGGAATTAGGAGCTGGGGATTAGGAGTGGCTGGTGACTAGTAACTGGGAGACATCAGCCCCACGTATCGTCATTTCGAGCGAAGGCGATAAATCTTTCTTGCAGACCGATAAACGATGGATGTGTGAAAGTAGAAATACGTAGTACCAAGGCGTCGTTCCCCTGCCCATGCCGATGTGATACTGACCGCAGTGCAAGAAAGATCCCTCGGCTGCGCTCAGGGTGACGATACGGGAAAGGGATCCCCCACAAATTTAAAAGCAGGGATGAGTGGCTAGGGATTAGGGATTGGGGATTAGGAGTGGCTAGTGACTAGTGACTGACTACCACCTTCGGGCATGCAATTATCTATACCCCGCGGCGCTTCCATATTTTTATGCGCCGCACCACCACTCCTAACTCCTCACTCCTAACTAGAGAGCGCGAAGCTTTCGCACGCAATCATGGGACGGCACGCCCCACGGGCTAACCCTGAACCTTGAGCCCTGAGCCCCACCTACCAATGCCCGCTCATTTATAGTATAATAATCACAACTTTATTATTCTCTATGGAGAAGAGTAGGATAGAAGAAAGAGAGAGGAATCATCATGACAAAAAAATGGAAAAAAGCGATTGCGCTGTCTCTGGCAGCGCTGACCCTGACCGGAGCTCTGGCCGGATGCGGGGATGACAAGAAAGCAGCTTCCGGCGCGGCGAAACCGGCGGCTGGACAGACGATCAAGATCAACTTCCCGACGGCGGGAGCTTCGGGTGCGCTCTATGCGGTGGGCGCAGCGATCACGAATATGTGGAGCAGCCAGGTACCGGGCGTGCAGGCTTCTAGCCAGGCATCGGCCGGCGGCATCGCAAACCTGAACATGGTATCCGAAGGTGAAGCACAGGTATCCATTGCGATTTCTTCCAATGTCTACCAGTGTCTGAATGGTACGGACAGCTTCAAGGATCACGCTTACAAGGATCTGAAAGCGATCGGCGGCCTGTACCTGAATCCGAATCAGGTCGTTGCTACGGCAAATTCCGGGATTAACAGCCTGAAGGACGTGAAAGGGAAGCACTTTGCCGTGGCATCGGCAGGCTCTTCTGTCTATAATGAATGCGAGACACACTTCACGGCAGCAGGTCTTTCTTTCCCTGATGACATCAAAGCGGAATACATCACCTTCACCGATGCGGCGGACATGCTGCAGAACGGTTCCATCGACGGTGCATGGATCATGTCCGGCGCTCCGGCTTCCGCTGTGACGCAGGCACTGACAGGCGGCGCACATCTGGTAGAGATCGATGACAACCTCATCAAAGACCTGAAGGCGAAGTATCCGTGGTACACCAGCTATACGATCAAGGCCGGCACCTATCCAAATCAGGATAAGGACGTCAAGACGTCGGCGATCAAGATGCTCATGTTCTGCCGCGGCGATCTGCCGGAGGATGTGGTTTATCAGCTGACGAAGACCCTCTGGGAACACATGGATGAGCTCGGACAGTCTCAGAAAAATCTGAAAGGTCTCACCGCTGAAAATGCAGTGAAGGACATCGCGGACATTCCGCTTCACCCGGGCGCTGCCAAGTACTATAAGGAAATCGGCGTGCTGAAATAAGGCATATCAAAAAGAGGCTCGATGAGCCTCTTTTTGCGTGGATGCATGAGCATAGTCCCATACCCTTTAGGTCTTACCCATGCTATAATACAGAAAAGGAGGGGATACCATGTGCAGTGCATCAGAATTACAGACGATCCTTTACCATGTGGCCCAAGCATACCACATGGGTTTTGGCAACCATATTGAGCAGATTCTTTTGTATGGCTCTTATGCACGGGGAGCGAATGATGAGGAGTCGGATATTGATCTCGTTGCTATTGTGCATGGGGATCGTCGGGAACTGCAAGACAAGCTGAAAAAGGTTTGGGACATTTCTTCAGAACTGGAGCTGGAGTATGGCATCATCATTTCCCCCACGGTGATCCCGTATGAGGAGTATATGAAGTACAAAGCTGACTTGCCGTATTATAGAAATATCAGTCAGGCGGGGATCCCGATTGCTTCCTGAAAATCGATAGGCACTGATGCGCTATCGTCTTTCTATGGCAAAAGAGCGGCTTGATTCGTCGAAGTTGCTACTGGAACACGCGAGTTATAAAGACTCCATTGGACGGTCTTATTACGCGATGTTTATTGCTGTTCGTGCTATTTTGGCCCTAGATGGGGTGGACTTCAAAAAACACGCAGGCGTGATTTTTGAAGTCCAACGGGAATATGTCAAGACAAAAATTTTTGATGTGAAGTATTCGAAATATCTGAGTCAGGCTTTTCAGATCCGAAACAATACGGACTACGCAGATTTCTTTGTCGTGTCAGAGGGGGAAGCGGAAGAGCAGTATGAGCGCGCTCAGGATTTCTATAAAGCCATCGCGCATTACCTGACAGAGAGAAATACGAAATCATGAAAAGAGGCTCTAGGAGCCTCTTTTTGCGTGGGGGAAAGGGAGTAAAGACTGGTTTTATGATTCATGTTTTCCTGGCGCACGTCCATTCTCTTGTGAAGCATATTTAACAAAGCTATAATGATTACAAATTACGATTATTATAATCAAGATTTGTATAATCACGATTAGAAGGTGAGACTATGTTTATCGGACGAAAAGCGGAGTTGCAGTTTTTAGAAGAACGGTATGCCTCGCGCGAGGCGGAACTGATCGTGCTGTATGGTCGGCGGCGAGTAGGGAAGACGGAGCTTCTGAATGAATTTATGAAAGGGAAGCAGGCGGTCTTCTATACTTGCACAGAGACGCCGGACCGGGAGCAGCTGGAGCGCTTCTCGAAGCGCGTTCTGGCGTCTGGGATTCCGGCGGCGCGCTACAGCTACATCCAGAGTTTCCAAGACTGGGAGAGTGCGCTTGGCAGCGTCGTCGATGTACCCTCGCAGGGGAAGAAGATTCTGATTATTGATGAATTCCCTTATATGTGCCGCGGAAATCCGGCGATTCCTTCTATCTTGCAGACGCTCTGGGATCAGCAGCTGAAGCGGGAGAATGTGATGATCATTCTATGCGGTAGCGCGATGAGTTTCATCGAAAAGCAGATTCTGGGAGAAAAAAATCCACTCTATGGGCGGGCGACGGGGATTTACAAGCTCGCACCCATGTCATTTCAGGAGGCACAACAGTTTTTTTCGGGGTATTCCTTGGAAGACAAGCTCGCCGCTTACGCAATTCTGGGCGGGGTGCCGTACTATCTGTCGCGTTTCCAGCCGAAGAAAAGTCTGGCGGAGAATATCAAAAGCGAGCTCCTGCAGAAGGGGAGTGTGCTCTACAGTGAGGTGGAGTTTCTACTTCGTCAGGAGCTTCGGGAGAGCCATATCTATAATGTGATCATCGAGGCGGTGGCGCTTGGAAATAATACGCTCGCGTTGATTCACGACAAGACGGATCTCGACAAGAGCAAGATCAGCGTGTATCTCAAAAATCTGATGGAACTCGGCATCATCGAGCGGGAATTTTCTGTGTTGGTGTCGGAAAAAGAGAAGACGCGGAGCCAGCGCGGGCTGTACCGGCTGAAGGATGCCTATTTCAAATTCTGGTACACTTTTGTGTACGGCAATCTTTCAGAGCTTGAGAACAATGACGTGGAGGGCGTGTACTGCTACCAGGTCGAGCCGGGGCTGCATGAATTTATTTCGCATGCGTTTGAAGATGTCTGCATCGAGTACATGCGTGCGCTGAACCGTCGGGACGCACTGCCTTTCCATTTTGTGCGGGTCGGTCGTTGGTGGGACAAGATGGTGCATCAGGTGGAGGGCCGGAAGCGGACGGTCACAGAGGAAATCGATATGATGGCCTTTGACCGGGAGAAGAAACATTTCCTTCTGGGTGAGTGCAAGTATCGCCACGAGGCGGCTGATATCGACGTGTACCAGAAGCTGCAGATGAAGTACCCGCTGCCGTCAGGTGCGAAGGCCTGCTATGTCATCTGTTCCTTCTTCGGTTTTACGGACCGGATGCGCGTACTTGCCGCGCACCAGCCGCTGCGATTGGTTGAGAAGAAAGAACTGGAAGAGTATGTGGGGACAGTGACTAGGGACTGGTGACTGGGAGAAGTCTGAGGTCTGAGGTCTGATGTCTAAAGTCTAATTGTCTCTCAGTCCACCTTTTCCTCGTTTTTCAAAGGAGGTACCATGAAATTTATCCATACGGCTGACTGGCATCTGGGAAAGCTTTTGAAAGAGCATGCCATGACGGAGGATCAGGAGTGGCTTTTGATGCACCGGTTCCTTCCGCTCGTCGATGAAGAGAGGCCGGATGTCATCCTGCTCTCGGGGGATGTCTATGACCGTTCGTACCCGCCGGAGGAGGCGGTGGAGCTCTTTGACCGCATGACAGAGGAGATCGTAGGGAAGCGCCATACTCCATTGATCGTCATCAGCGGGAACCATGACAGCGCGGAGCGACTTGCGGTGGCGAGCCGTCTCCTGTCGCATCAGGGGCTCTATATCTTCGGGCCGCTGGATCGTGTGCATCCCGTCATCTTAGAGGATGCGTGGGGGAAGGTGGCTTTCGTGCCGCTTCCCTATGCCGAGCCGGCGCGCGTGCGTGTCATGATGAATCAGAAGGGGCTTTCCGGCGCGGAAGACATTCACAGCTACGAGGAGGCGGAGAAGAAACTCTCGGATATCCTTCTTTCTGCCCTGCCCGATCCTTCGATGAGGAAGGTGGCACTCGCCCATGTCTTTGCCGCGGGCGGGACGCCTTCTGAGTCGGAGCGGCCGCTCTCGATCGGAGGATATGACAGGATCTCGGATGGGGTCTTTGATGCCTACGACTATGCAGCGCTCGGGCATCTGCACCGGCACCAGAGGACGCAGAAGCAGTCGGAAAGGGTGCAGTACAGCGGCAGCCTCATGCGGTATTCCTTCGATGAGGCGGAGCAGCATAAGGGCGTCATCGTGGGAACGATCGGAGAGGATGGCAGCGTCGAGACGGATTTCCGTGAGCTCGCGCCGCTCCATCAGGTCCGTGTGCTGGAAGGGACATTCGCCGAGCTCATGAGCGAAAAGAGGGAGGCCTCGGAGGATTACCTGCAGGTCATCCTGACGGATGAGCTGCCTGTGATCGATGCGATGCCAAAGCTTCGCGAGAAGTACAAGAATGCGCTGGGCGTCGAGCAGAACATGGGCTATAAGGAGGACAGCGGCCGCCGCGATATCGAGCTGGAGCACATGAGCGATCAGGATATTTTCCGTGCATTTGTCAGCGAATTCCGAGAGAGAGAGCTGTCAGACAAGGAAGAGGCGCTTGCCAATGTCTGCTGGGAAGCGGTGTACAAGAAGGAGGAAGAGCGATGAAACCTTTGAGGCTGACGATGCGTGCTTTCGGCCCCTATGCGGGCGAAGTGACCATCGATTTCGAAAAACTGGAGGGGCGTCATCTCTTCCTCATCTGCGGACCGACGGGGGCGGGCAAGACCACGATCCTCGATGCCATGTGCTATGCGCTCTATGGGAAGACGTCGGGCGATCGGAGCGGCGCGCGCATGCGAAGCGACTATGCGGGGACGGACCAGAAGACGGAAGTCATTTTTGATTTCATGATCGGCGAGAAGACGTATCGTGCCTGCCGCTCGCCTGAGCAGTTCATCGATAAGAAGCGCGGCACGGGACAGACGAAGACGGCGATGCAGGCCTCGCTCTCGGAATTGGTCGACGGGAAGGAAATGTCTACGCTTCGCACGAATATTGAGGCGGCGGCGGGGAAACTGATCGGGCTCAATGCGAACCAGTTCTGTCAGGTCATCCTTCTGCCGCAGGGGGATTTTCGAAAGCTCCTCGTCGCGAAAGCCGAAGAGCGTGAGGGCATTCTGAAGCAGCTCTTCAAGACGCAGCGATTTTCGGATTTCCAGTACGAGCTGAAGGGACGTGCCGATGCGCTGTATCGGAAGAAAAAGGAGCAGGAAACGGTGCTCGTGACCACATATCATACGGTCGGCGCACAGGATGCGGCGGAGCTCGCCCGCCTTGCCGCGGAGACGGAGCAGCAGCTCGCGGACGCGAAGAAAGTACACGCGGAAACGGAAAGCGCGATGCAGGATTTCCGCAAGGTGTACAGCGAGGCCGCGCAGTTGAATTCCCATTTTCAGGCACTGGACAAGGCTGAGAAGCAGCAGGCGTCGCTCCTTATGAAGGCTGAGGAAATCGAGCATAAAAAGCAGGATCTGGTCCGCATCCGTCGGGCGAAGGAGCTTGCAGCGTATTTTGATATGCTTGACAACATCATGGCAGAAGGAAAGGCGGCAAAGTCCGCGAGGGATACCGCCGAGGCAGAGCGAAATCGCTATGCGAAAGAAAAGGAGCAGCTGCTCGCCTTTGAAACGAAGCTCGAAGGCCAGCGCGCGGAGATGGAAAGGGCGAAGACAACCATCACGCAGTTGAAGGGCTGGGAGCCGAAGGCGAAGGAGTACGGCGCGGCGCGGCGCAATGTGGAGCGTTACACGCAGAAATACAAGGAAGCGGAAACGGAGCTTGCCGGATTGCAGGAGACGGAGAAGAAATGCCGAATGGCGGCGGAAGCCGCGCGCGAAGCAGCCGAAGACGTCCGGCGGCGCTACATCTTCGGGCAGGCGGCCATTCTGGCGAGCCAGCTCGAAGAGGGCGCGCCCTGTCCGGTCTGCGGCAGCGTGCATCACCCGCATCGAGCGGTTTCGAAGGAAAATTTGCCGACGGAAACCGAATTGAAAAAGGCACAGAAAGCAGCAGAAACGGCGGCGAAAGACTACGAGAATGCCAGAAATCTGGCGGGCACCTATGCAGCGGGGGCATACGTCAGCGCCATCACCGAGATGGGGAATGCCCAGGCGAAGCTCGCAAGCCTCTCCGATCTGCCGGAAGCCTACCGCAGTCCCATTTTCCTTCGAAACGAAGTGAAGCGGCTGTTTGCGGCCGTGACGGCATGGGAAGAAGCCCTGAAAGCGTTGCAGGAGAAAAAAGAGCCGCTCCTTTCCGCATTGGGCGGCGCGGAGGCAAATTTCCAGAACGCCACGGCCAGGCGAGAAAAGCTGGCAGCCGACTATAAAGCGCAGTCGGATGCGCTGGATGAAAAAGCCAGGGGGGCAGGCTTTGCGGACCGCAATGACTGCAAGGTCTGGTATGCGCGCGTCAAAGAAGCAGAGCGGATGGAGAAATCGATTTCCGACTACGAAACCGAGCTGAAAGCGACGGAGAAAACCATCGCGGATGAGCGTCTCGTGACAGGCGGGGCGAAACGCCCCGACATGACCGCGCTCGGTCAGGAAGATAACCAGCTGCAGCACCGTCTCACTACGTCGGCGGGACAGAGCCGCTCGCTCGCTGACCAGCTGAAGAATCTGCAGAAAGTCGCGAAGGACACCGAAGCCATGGCGCAGGTGCTTGACGCGCTCTCGGAAGAACTGTCTCTTGCGCAGGGGCTCTATGACCTCACCCGTGGCAGCCGCACGAAGATCACACTCGAGCGCTATGTACTGGGCGTTCTCTTAGACGAGGTCGCGGAGGCGGCAAATCACCGGCTCCTTGAGATGAGCCATCGCCGCTACTCGCTTCATCGCATGAAGGAGACAGGCGCAGCGAATAAGGGCGGCCTCTCTCTTGAGGTCTCTGACAGCTACACCGGCCGTTCGCGTCCGGCGAATACCCTCTCCGGCGGAGAGACCTTCCTCGCCTCCCTCTCACTCGCCCTGGGGCTTGCCGATGTCGTGCAGGCAAGGCAGGGCGGCGTACACCTCGATACCATGTTCATCGACGAAGGCTTCGGCACGCTGGATCCGGAAGCACTGAACAGCGCGATGAATACACTGATCGATCTGCAGAGCACAGGCCGTCTCGTCGGCATCATTTCCCATGTGCCTGAACTCGAGGAGCGCATCGACGCCCGCCTCAAAGTCAGTCCGGCGGAGAAGGGAAGCCGCGCGGAGTTTGAAATCGTGGAGTAAGGGGCTTGATCGCGGATGATTTATCCTCGGGAAACGCTGATTCAATCGCAGAGTCAGATTTCTGTTTTCACACATGCATCGTTTATCGGTCTGCAAGGAAGATTTCTTGGCAATGCTTTCAATGACGATACGAGAAAGTCCCTAGTCACCAGCCACTAGCCACCAGTCACCAGTTACTTCTAATCCCTGGCCAACCAAAAAGCAGGAACGAAAAAACGTTCCTGCTTTTCTTGACGATCAAACACTCATTTGCTATACTTATGTTCAGGGAACGATATTTCTGAGAGAAGAGGTGTTCGTGCTGAAAGAGAGGAAGCAGCATGTGCAATATTGGAATGAGAGCGCTGGTGCCGGTGAAGATCGGCGGTGTGGATGATACGTTGGCGATTCGGAATGACTGGGGACGGATCCATATGCCCTGCCCTGTCGAGACCGCGATGGGACGGCTGTCGCGTTCCTATGGCGAGTGCATGAGAACACAGAGGAAACTTTTCGGAAAGCGGCGCGGGACGGCGGTGAAATTCGGCGATGATGCGGACAGCCTTTTCGTCCAGTTAAAACTCTCCAAAGAGGCGCCCGGGCTTGGCTATGTGCATCTCGGTTCTTTTCACGACATCTTCGTGGATCTGGACGGGAAATGCACGATCCGTTTCGATACGGACCATTCTCTCCATACGTACTGGAACATTCAGACCGTAGAGAAGCATATCGCGAAGCTCACGCCTTTCATCGAGGATCCTGTCTCGCTCCTGATCACCCATCCGAAAAGAGAGGAAATGGAAAGGCTCGCAGAGATCCGGGAACGGATGATGGCGCTGTGAGTGATATTTCGTCCCGCTCAGGTCAAAAAAGGAGATGGGGTCAAATGCAAAAGCATTTGGCTCCATCTCCTTTTTGTTGAGACTAAGAGACTAAGAGACTAGCATTGCGTATTTTGATGAAGAGGACTTTCAATCGACATACAAATGCAGTCCGAATTAGCGTCGCAGCGACTTGTTTCCCCCCCTTCGGGTAATGCTATTAAGTTAAGGAAATCGTTAACTACGTAACGTCTTGCTTTCCCCTTCGGGGGAAGTGCCGAAGGCAATAGGGGCATGCCAGCGGCCATCGAACAATGTTGGATATACCGCTACGCAGCCCCTTCTCCCCTTCGGGGAGCTCCCCCGATGGGGAGCCAAGACATTCCACCACTTCTCACTTAGTCCAGAAGTTAACAAATCACTATACTAGAGAGGCGAAGTCTAAAGTCTCAAAGTCTCCCTATCCTTACACTCCGAGCTTCTTTTTCAACGTGAGATACGCATCCGTATAGTACGGCTTGAGCTGGGACTCTCTGAGGTCGTAGCCGTAGGGACGCCGGCTCATGGCGAGGATCGGCGGGGTCTGGATGCGCTTGGCGACGGAGAAGCCGGAGAAGAGATTCCACCAGCGTTCAAGGTCTTCGGTGAAGGCTTTGGCGGTCGGGAAGAGGTCTTGCACGCGGACATGGCATCCGATATGCGTCTCGAGACTTCCCTCTGCGTACCATGTGAGGACGTCTTCCGGGCAGGGGCGCTGCCATGGCTCGACGAAGCTCTTGAGAAGGTAGTCATGGTACTCATAGATGAGTGGATCGCCCATGCCTTTGGTGACGTCCTGCTTTTCGGAAAGCTCGGCGGAGGGCTTCACTGTGAAGATGCCTTCCGGGATGACGGGGCTCTCGTACCAGTCGTTCAAAAGGCGGCCCAAGTGGTAGATCTGGTATTTCCAGAGGTCAGCAGTCGCGGCAAAGGCACCGGCGAGGTCTCCGTAAAGTGTGCCGTAGCCGACGGTCGTTTCTGTTTTATTGGCGTTGCAGGTGAAGATGCCGCCGAAGGCAGCGGAGAGGGCGGAAAGAATCCGGCTGCTCCGGTCGCGCGCCTGCATGTTTTCTTTCATGAAGCTCGTGAGATGGATTTCGCGCCCGCAAGAAATCGGAAGACCTTCCAGTGTTTTTGCCGTCTCATCGATGAATTGTCCGATGGGGATGGTGAGGTAGGGCGAGCCGAGACGCGTCGCGAGGTCTTTGGCGAGCCCCTTCGTCATTTCTGAATTGTAGCGCGTCGGCGTATTCACGAGGAGCAGGTGGTCTGCGGGAAGGACGGAGCGGTAGAGCGCGGCATTCACCGCAGAGTCGATGCCGCCGGAGACGCCGATCACGACTTTGGAGACGCCGATGGCGGAGAGAAATTTCCCGACGCCGTAGCGCATGGCGAAAAGGAGCAGATCTTTCTGCCATGGCGGCATGGGGGAGGCGGGAAGGAGTGCGTCCGTGGATTTCTCGAAATGAAATGTGCTGCGGGCCTCTTCAAAGGGAGCGGCTTCGGCGAGAAGCCCGCCGTCCTTTCCATACGCGGCGGTCATTCCATCGAAGGTGTAGCAGGTCTTGCCATTGTTTTCCAGCCCCCGGCGGTTCACATAGAGCATCGGGACGTGGAGACGGGAGAGCTTGGCGGAGAGCATGCGGTGGCGTTTTTTATTTTTGGAAAGCGTGAAGGGGGAGGCAGACAGATTCAGAAAAAGATCGCTGCCCTTGGCGGAAAGGACATCCATGGGCGAGAAGCTGTAGTTTTCATCCCAGCTGTCTTCGCAGAGGAGAAGCGAGAGGCGGATCGTTTCGCCTGAAAGAGAGATCACAAAGGGCGCGAGTGCTTCTTCGGGGGTCGAGCCTTCTTCTCGCGCGAGGGCGAGGAGAGAAGTGAAGTAGCGGCGGTCATCGAAACAGCGGTAATTGGGCAGCAGCGCTTTCACCGCATAGGGACGATGCAGTCCTTCCGGAGAGAGAAATGCGCCGTCTTTCGCGAGGAAAGCAACGTTGTATTTGCGGGGGCGGCCGTCGTCATTCGTCTTTGTCCAGTCGATGGCGACATTTCCCCATGCGATCGCGAGGCCTTGCGCCGCTTCGCGGAGACGGTCATTGTATCGCTCTGCCTCGCGCAGGAAGGCATTCTGGTCCCACAGGTCGCCGATGAGGTAACCGGTGAGACACATCTCCGGAAGAACGAGAAGGTCAGCGCCTTCCTCTTTGGCAAGTTCGATTTCTTTTTCGATGAGCGCCCAGTTGGCGCGGATATTCCCAGGCAGGATGTCGAGCTGGGCGGTGCGGATAGTGAGCATGGTTGGGCTTCTTTCGTGAATAGAAGTGACTAGTGACTGGGGATGAGGATATAACAGGTGCAATGCTGTAGAAAGGAGGCTCCTGCATCCACTTGCTTTTCTTCCATTTTACAAAAGCATTTCTCTATTGTAAATGCACGGCGGCGAGATTTGTTATATAATGACCATATAATAGTGACTAGTGACTAGTGACTAGTGACTAGTGACTGGTAACTGGTGACGAAGAGACATCTTTTCCGTTTGTGGTCAGGCGGAGGCTGGAAGGAAAAGGAATATGGGAAACCTGTTATCCGGAGACACTTCGGGCATCGATATGGGAGAAGCTGCCACCTGAACCTGTTGAACCCGCCTTCCCCATTGAACTTATAGAATCTCTTAACTATGGAACATTATCGCAACTATTCTGATTTCTTGAAACAAAAATACGGCGAGAAGGTCTACAAGATCCCGATCTCGCTCCCCGTGACCTGTCCGAACCGCGATGGGACGCTGTCAAAAGCGCCCTGCATTTTCTGCGGCTCGATCGGTGCGGACTATGAGACGAAGGCAGTCGGCATGGGGATCACCCGCCAGCTGGACCGGAGCATCGCGCATGTGGGGCCGAAGTACAAGGCGAAGAAATTCATCGCCTACTTTCTGAATTTCACAAATACCTACGCGCCGCCGGATGATTTTTGCCGCTGGATGGAGGAAGCCATGCAGCATCCCGATGTGGTGGGGCTTGACGTTTCGACGCGTCCGGACTGCATTCACGAGCGTTACCTTGACATACTGAAAGAGCTTTCTGAACAATATGGCAAGGATGTGACGATCGAGCTGGGGCTGCAGAGCAGCAATGCCCATACCCTCGAGAAGATCGGCCGCTGTCACGGCGTCGCGGAATACGTCGATGCCTCGCTCCGTATCGGACGCTATGGCTTCGGACAATGTACGCATGTCATCGCGGATCTTCCGTGGGATGACCGGCTGGACGTCATCGAGACGGCGAAGCTCATCTCCGTCCTTCCCGTGACAGAGGTGAAGCTGCACTCCTTATATATCGTGAAGGATACAGCACTCGCGCATATGTATGAAGCCGGCGAGGTCACACTCTCTTCGATGGAGGAATACATGGAGCGCGTCATTCTCTTCCTTTCCTATCTTCGTCCCGACATCGTCATCCAGCGCATCGTCGGCCGCGCCTCGGGCGGGAATACGCTCACCGTCAATGGCGGCTCTCCGTGGTGGGACGTCAAGAAAAGGATTGACGCCCTGATGGAAGAGCGCGGCATCCTGCAGGGCGCTTGCTGCGACTATATAGGCGGGAAGGCCGTGCGAAAATTTGTGTAATGAGAAATGAGAAATACGGTTCCCAAAAGATGGGAATCATCATATACAAATGAAAGGATCTTCATGGCAGAAAAAATAGAACAGATCATGGTGAACGACCGCGAGGAGGCCGGCGCGCTTTTGGAGCGGGACAGTTCCTACCTTGCCATCATCGGCGAGCACTACGGCGCAGACATCTTTGCCCGCGGCAATCTCATCCGGCTCAAGGGCGAGGAAGAGGCAGTCGATCAGAGTATGCGCGTGATCGGGAGACTTCGGCGGATGATCCGTCAGCGGATCCGTCTCTCTGCGCGGCAGGTCAGGATGGTGATGTCCCTCTTGGATGAAGGCAAAGAACAGCTGCTCGAAGACATGGAAGACGACATCATCAATTTCACCAAGCAGGGCGCGCCGCTGCGCCCCCGGACTGTGGGACAGAAGATCTACGTCGATACCATCCGGAGAAATTTCATCACCTTCGGCATCGGCCCCGCTGGGACAGGCAAGACGTACCTTGCTGTCGCACTCGCTGCCTTTGCGCTTAGAAATCACGATGTCCAGCGCATCATCCTCGTACGTCCGGCGGTCGAAGCCGGTGAGAAACTGGGCTTCCTTCCCGGGGATCTGCAGGAAAAGGTGAATCCGTACCTTCGTCCTCTCTTCGATGGACTGCTGGATATGTTCGGCCCGGAAGACTTCATGCGGCTGCAGCAGAAGGGACAGATCGAAGTCGCGCCGCTTGCCTACATGCGCGGACGCACGCTCGAGAAATCCTTCATCATCCTTGATGAAGCGCAGAATACCACCATCGAGCAGATCAAAATGTTCCTGACACGTCTCGGGCACCGCTCGAAGATGGTCATCAATGGCGATACCACGCAGATCGATCTCCCGCCTCATGTCAAGAGCGGCCTTATCGATGCCGAGCGCGTGCTGAAGCACGTGAAAGACATCGGGCATGTCTATTTCAATGAAGACGACGTCGTCAGACACGATCTTGTGGCGGCGATCATTCATGCCTATGAAGAAGATGCGAAGAAAAAGAGTCACTAGTGACTGGTGACTAGTGACTAGTAGCTAGTAGCTAGTAGCTAGGGATGAGCGGCTAGGGATTAGGGGCTAGGAGTGACTAGTGACTTGTAACTTGTAACTTGTAACTTGTAATTTGAATACTACCTTCGGGCATCGCCCATCTTTATTTGCGGCGAAGCCGCTACCACAACCCTGAACCTTGAACCCACGACTTTCCATTCGAAAATCCATGATCTTGGAGGTGTTACCATGGAAATCATGATCAATTACAGTGATATGAAATTTTATGACGAAAACTATGAAAAGCTGATTCACACCGTCCTCACCAAGGGCGCCGAGCTGCAGAAGGTGCCGGAAGACGCAGAAATCAGCGTCCTCATCTGTGATGCGGATACCATCCACGAGCTGAATCGCGATTACCGCAATGTTGATGCACCGACCGATGTTCTCTCCTTTGCGCTGAACGAAGGGGAGGAGGACATTCCGGAGGAAGAAACAGAACTCGGAGATATTGTCATCAATCTGGATCGTGCCATCCAGCAGGCCAAAGAATTCGGACACAGTACGGAACGCGAAGTGGCTTACCTCTCCGTCCACGGCTTCCTCCATATCCTCGGCTATGACCATTATGACCCCGAAGAAAAGAAAGCCATGCGTAAGGCGGAAGAAGATATCCTCTCCGCCTGCGGCATCATCCGCATGATGACCGAAGGGGAGATCGAACGGGAAACGGGAATGAGTGACTAGCGACTGGTGACTGGTGGCTGAAATGCCATCTTCGGGTATTGCCCTATGTATACTCTGCGGCGCCTCCATATTTTTATGCGCCGCACCACCATTTCGCATTTCTCATTTCTAATTTCTCATTCAATTGAAGCTTTCAAGCGTAATCAAGGGGCAGCACGCCCCGTGGTCTAATCCTGAACCCTGCCATCTTTTATTTAGGAGACTCTATGAATAACGAAACCAAATTTCACTCCGGCTTCGTCGCTCTTGTCGGGCGGCCGAATGTCGGTAAATCCACACTTATGAATGCCCTTCTGGGGGAAAAGATTTCCATCGTATCCGCTCATGCGCAGACGACCAGAAATAAGATCACCGGCGTATGGAACGGTGAGAATTCGCAGGTCGTTTTCCTCGACACCCCCGGCATGCACAAGCCGCAGAGCAAGCTCGGCGAAGTGATCCGGCAGAATACCATGGACGCTTTGGACGAAGTCGACCTCATCGTATTCCTCTGCGCCGTGAACGATCCTCTGGGCGCAGGCGACCGCTACATCATTTCCCTCCTGAAAGACCGCAAGGTGCCTGTCATTCTTGCGCTGTCGAAGACGGACCTGATTTCCAAAGACGAACTCCTGAAGAAGCTCGTGCAGTACGATAAGATCTACAAGTTTGCCGAGATCGTCCCGCTCTCTGCCAAGACGGGAGATAATCTGGACGTCCTCATGAAGATGGTGGAAAAGTACCTGCCCGAAGGCCCGAAGTACTTCCCCGATGACATGGTGACCGACCAGCCGGAGCGAAACATCGTGCAGGAAATCGTCCGTGAAAAACTTCTCACGCGCACACGCGATGAAGTGCCGCACGCCATCGGCGTCTTCACAGAAGAATTCCATGAACGTGAAAACGGCAAGGTCTACATCCGCTGCACGATCTACGTCGAGCGTGATTCGCAGAAACGCATCATCATCGGGAAGAAGGGGACCGTCCTCAAAGAAGCACGACCTTGTGGGATCAGGACAACTGGAGAGGCACGCAGGTGCTGATGTCTACCTCCAACAATTCCTATGCCAAGGATCTCTCTTCCGAGACCACCAGCTATGAGCAGACCAGTGATGATGCCACCGGCCCCTTCAATGTGGGCGTGCTGGCTTATCAGAACTCCATGCACAATCTGGACAGCACCTATTCCTATGCCCTGTTCCTGAACGCCGGTTTCCTCAGCGACAGTACGCTGGACAACACCGCATTCCTGAACAAAGACTATGTGATGGCTGCGCTGAATTTTATGAGCGATGACACCGAGGCCGTCTCTATTGCCTCCAAGGATCTGACCTCCAGCACCCTGGCAGTACCCGGCTCCGCAAAGAGCGTACTGTTCTATCTGCTGATCATTATCATTCCCGGCGTATGCCTTGCAGCTGGCATTGCAGTGTGGGCCAGAAGGAGACATAAGTAATGAAAAGCCTGAAAACCATTATTATTGCAGGCATTGTCCTAGTGGTATTTGTCATTGCGTCTGTGGTAGTGGTGCATATGCCCAATTCCTCAGATGCCCAGACGGAAGTCAGTGCGGCTTCCAGCGAAGAGAGCACTGCGGAGGAAGCTGTCTATGTGATCAACCGTGATTACGACACGCTGACAGGCTTTACCGTAGTGCCAACAGAACGGAAGGTCAATGAGGATACCTCCTATGCCTATGCATCCGAAGCGCTGGATGTGAAGATCAGTAAGTCTACCGACGAAAACGGCAGCACCACTTTCGACTATGAGGTGTCTCCGGATCCCGGCAAATTTGAATACGATACCTCCATGTTCCGCTCCATGATGTATACGCTGACCTCCATTTCTGCCGGTTCTGTGGTGGAAAAGGATGCGAAGGATCTGAGCGTTTACGGCCTTGATGATCCTACCGCAACCATTAAGACCTATTATGAGGACGGCTCGGAGGTGGATCTGATCATTGGATCTCAGGCACCGGTAGACGAAGCGTATTACTGCATGACCAGCGAGTCCGGCGATGTATATACCATTGGCTCCTATGTGGACTCCCTGCTGGTACGGCGGCCCATTGAGTACCGTGCGATTACACTGTTCCCCACTTATACCGAGGATGATATTTATACCAATATCAATTGGGTAAAGCTCACCAACCGGGATGGCAGTGAGATCGAGATTCAGCTGGACAGCGACCAGTCCAATGAGTACAATACCGAGGGAAGCCAGTATGTGATGCTGGAGCCCTATCAGGTGTCCGGTAATGCGACTACCATCCAGCAGAATATTCTGGATGTGGTTGCGACATTGTCCTTGGGCAGCATCATCAAGGACATTGACGAGAGCGAATATGCCGAGTACGGTCTTGACCAGCCCGCAAAGCTGGAAATGACCGATACCTCCGGCAATGAAGTCCATCTGCTGATCGGTAATACCTGCCCCAATGCAGACTATACCTATTGCATGCTGGAGGGGACCGATACACTGATCACCTGCACCTCCACGGCGGTTGCATGGGAAGGTGTCAGCTATGTGCAGTTTATGCTCCGTTCCATCTGGACCTACAGCATTGAGGACCTCAAGAATCTGGATATTCGTATTGACGACAATGCCTATAGCGTAGACGTTACCCACTATACCAAGAAGAACGCCAACGGTAATGATGCCGACGGTGTTCAGGGCACACTGGATGGCGAGGAGATCAGCGAGACCAACATTCGTCGGCTCTACATCAAGTGCCTGTATTTCCGGGTAGTGGATAACCTGACCGATGAGGAGAAGAAGCAGTACGCAGATGCGGAAGCAACGTCTACCATCACCGTGAACCTCAACAGCGGCGAGAGCCATACGCTGGAGCTGATCCCCATGACGGATCGTAAGTACGCCATGCGTCTGGACGGCGAGACGGAGTACTACTGCTATAAGAAGAATCTCACCAGTCTGGAAAAGGCGATTTCCTATGTGAAGAATGGGGAAGAGCTGGATTTCAATTTTGATTGATTCCTGAAAAACGTAAATACCCGCTGTGTATTTTGCACAGCGGGTATTTTGCGGTTCTACGTCAATAGTTGGGGTAGCAAAAAAGAATACACGGAAGGTGGCACCGGAAAAGCGAAAAACCGTTATC
>OLOW01001004.1_pt1 | contig 19534 bp, 14 predicted proteins | sample 1672801 | NCBI WGS metagenome assembly OLOW01 (sample SAMEA3136725, study PRJEB25190) | human gut metagenome | biome: human gut; feature: human-associated habitat; material: faeces | place: Austria | collected 2013 | reverse complement strand
GATGTCACTGCGTGCCACGTTGAGATCCCCGGACACCATCACCGGCTTCTCCCGATCCAGCTCCGTAAGATACGCCCGGAATGCGTTCTCCCACGCCATTCTGTGGTCCAGCCGCTTGAGCCCCTCCTGTGCGTTGGGGGTATAGCAGGTCACCACCCAGCAGTTTGGATATTCCAGCGTAATCAGCCTTCCCTCCGTGTCCAGTCCCGGTATTCCAAGGCCATAACGAACGGACAGCGCTTCCTCTTTCGCAAAGATCGCGGTGCCCGAGTAGCCCTTCTTCTCCGCATAATTCCAGTACTGATGATAGCCGGGCAGCTCCAGCTCTACCTGCCCCTGCTGAAGCTTTGTCTCCTGCAGGCAGAAAATGTCCGCATCCAGTTCTCTAAATCTATCTTCAAATCCTTTTGTGATACAGGCTCTGATTCCATTTACATTCCATGAAATACATTTCATTGTCTCATTTACTCCTTCAAATCGATCAAATGTCTGATATTTCTATTATACATGATTCATGAATCAGTTTAAACACATTTTTTTATTTTCGAGCTTTTTCGTTGTATTCACTGCTGTTATCTGTTAAAATGGAATGACAACGAATACAAAGTGAGGATTATCAAATGAGTGATGAATTCAAAAACGGAACCTGTGCACCCAGCGACTGTGCTTCCTGCGGACTGGACTGCGGAAACACTTCTCCGGAAAGTCACAACACCATTACACTGACGCTGGACGATGACACTGAGATCGAATGTGCAATTCTGACCGTATTTCCAGTAGAAAAACAGGAATACATTGCGCTGTTGCCGCTGGACGAAAATGGCCAGAATCAGAGTGGAGAGGTATATCTTTATAAATTCTCCCGTACAGAAACAGGAGATCCAATTCTTGCCAACATCGAAAGTGATGATGAATATGCAAAAGCTGCAGAGGCTTTTGACGTTGTTCTTGACAATGCACGTAAGGCAGAAGCCGCCGGGGAACCTCTGGAATAAAGATTTCCATAAACAACAAAATTTTTCTGCAAAATAAGCAAAACAAAATGGAGATTTAAGCCACATCGGCCTGAATCTCCATTTCATTTTGCTTATTTTATCTCTGTAACAATTACTAATTCTTATTTTTTCTCGGTAGTACTTCCAAATCCGCCATTACGGATTCCGGTAGCTTCATCATCTACAGTAATACCATACTCAACAAAAATCCCCTGCATAAAACCTGTTCCGGCCTGAATATTCACAGTTTTACCTTCATTACTGTCATTGGTAATCTTCGCAAAGATATGACCTTCATTATCAGAATAAAAATAATCACTGTCAATGATACCTACTGTGTTATTCAGCTGCAGACGGAATTTAAATCCCAGTCCACTTCTCGGGTAGCATTTCAATACCCAGTCCTGCTCCATTTCCACACGGACTCCCGTTGGAATCTTGGCTGTTTCACCCGGATTCAGTACAATATCCGCAGGTGCAAAGAAATCATATCCTGCACTTCCGGCTGTTGCCCTTACAGGAAGAGAAATTTTCTCATAAGTGTCCTGTATTTCTTTATCATCCGCTGCCGGGAATGTATCTTTCCAGTCCTTTGCAAACTGCTCCGGACTTACTTTATGAAATTTTGCAATTCGTTTCATGCTGCCTCCTGTTTATTCGCCTGTTCCTGCTCTTTAATTATCACAATGCAGAACGACTTTGCCTTCACGAAGTGTAGAAGGAACATCTATCACACGCTGATTGGATGAGCCCTTCCAGCGAAGAGAAGTATCTCTTTTATCAATCTGAAATTCACCGTCCACACAGACATCCAAATACTGTACAATCTCTTCATTACAGATTTCTTCCCATAAGGAACCTGTATACAGCCAGATCGTCTTATTTGGATATTTCTCACGAATTTTTTTTGCTAAAGCAGTAACCGTAGAAATATTGGATGGATGCAGCGGATCACCTCCCGAAAAAGTGATGCCGCCGATATAATCCTTATCCAGTTCTGTAAAGATCTCTGCTTCTTCTGCTTCCGTAAACGGAAGGCCTCCGTTTGGATCCCAGGTGATCGGATTCTGGCATTCCCGACAGCAGTGATTGCAGCCGGCAACCCAGAGTACTACCCGAAGTCCGTCTCCGTTCAGCATATCATCCTTGGTTATATTATGATATCTCATAGTTACGCTTCTTCCGGTACATCCTTAATACTGAAGCTCATTCTTCCCATCTTGTCTTTACCCATGCAGATAACTTTTACCTTATCGCCAAGTGTCAGAACATCTTCTACACGATTGATTCTGTGATCACTGATCTTGGAAATATGAACCATTCCTTCTTTGCCAGGAGCAAACTCAACAAATGCACCAAATTCTTTAATGCTGACAACTGTACCTTCAAAGATCTGTCCTGCTTCAAAATCAGTTGCAATTGTTTTGATCATTTTCTTTGCTTCATCCATACCATGCTGGTCAACGCCACAGATAGATACTGCACCTTCATCTGTGATGTCGATCTGAACACCTGTACGTTCGATGATTGCATTGATCGTTTTTCCTCTCTGTCCGACTACATCACCGATTTTCTGAGGGTCGATCTGAATCTGTACGATCTTCGGCGCATATTTGTTGACATGATCACGAGGAGCTGCAATGCATTTCTCCATAACTTCTGTAAGAATATATTCTCTTGCTTCTTTTGTTCTGCGGATAGCTTCTTCTACGATCTGTCTTGTCAGACCATGAATCTTGATATCCATCTGAATTGCAGTGATACCATCATGTGTACCTGCAACCTTAAAGTCCATATCTCCAAAGAAATCTTCCAGGCCCTGAATATCTGTCAGAACGATGTAGTCATCATCTGTAGCGCCTGTTACCAGACCACAGGAAATACCTGCTACCGGTTTACGGATCGGCACACCTGCTGCCATCAGAGACATCGTAGATGCACAGATACTTGCCTGAGAAGTGGAACCATTGGATTCAAAAGTCTCAGATACTGTACGGATCGCATATGGGAACTCTTCTGCTGACGGAAGTACCGGAACAAGAGCTCTCTCTGCAAGTGCACCATGACCGATCTCACGACGTCCCGGTCCTCTGGATGGTTTTGTCTCACCTACAGAATAAGACGGGAAGTTGTAATGATGCATATATCTCTTGGATGTTTCAAACTCATCAAGTCCGTCAATTCTCTGAGCCTCAGAAAGAGGAGCCAGAGTTGTCATTGTGCAGATCTGAGTCTGTCCACGTGTAAACATAGCAGATCCATGTACTCTCGGGATGATATCAACTTCTGCAGCCAGAGGACGAATCTGCGTGATCTGACGTCCATCCGGACGTTTGTGATCTTTGAGGATCATCTTACGAACAGTCTTCTTCTGATACTGGTAAACAGCCTCTCCAAGGACTGAAAGCCACTCTTCTTTTTCTGCAAAAGCTTCTTTCAGCTTGTCTGTAACTGCTGCGATATTGTTCTCTCTTGTCTGCTTGTCATCAGAGAATACAGCAACTTCCATTTCTTCCGGAGGAACGATTTCTTTGATAGCATCAAACAGCTCCTGCGGAACTGCACAGGACTCATAGCTGTGTTTCTCTTTGCCGCAGTCTGCAACGATCTGGTCAAAGAATTTGATGATCTCCTGGTTTACTTCATGTGCTTTGTAGATTGCTTCGATCATCTGGTCTTCCGGAACCTCATTAGCACCGGCTTCGATCATGATAACCTTATCTCTTGTGGAAGCTACAGTAAGCTGAAGATCAGAAATATCCTTCTGAGCAAGTGTTGGGTTTACAATGAATTCTCCATTTATCAGACCAATCTGTGTGGTAGCACATGGACCGTCAAATGGGATATCGGAAATGCAAGTAGCAAGAGAAGAACCAAGCATAGCCGGGATCTCCGGGTTACACTCAGGATCAACAGACATAACCATGTCCACCAGTGTCACATCATTTCTGTAATCCTTTGGAAACAGAGGACGCATCGGTCTGTCAATAACACGGGAAGTCAGGATTGCATGCTCGCTTGCCTTTCCTTCTCTTTTATTAAAACCGCCAGGAATCTTTCCTACGGCATACATCTTCTCTTCATATTCAACGCTTAACGGGAAAAAGTCGATTCCCTCTCTTGGCTCCTTTGATGCAGTTGCTGTAGCAAGTACAGTGGTATCACCATAATGCATAAGTGCTGCGCCATTTGCCTGTTTTGCAACACGTCCGATATCTACGGTAAGTGTTCTTCCAGCTAATTCCATGGAATAACTTTTGTACATGTCTTTTCTCCTTTTTTGATATAGAATTTAATCTGATAGCTGTTAATTTTACCTGCATATCCCGGCAGATTATAAACTGCACCGGAATTGACGGTAATTTACGGCCATCTTCTTTGGCTTTGCCACAACAGAAGTCCGAAACGACTGAAAAAAACATTTCTTCCCCAAATGTGCTTTTCAGAAGTCTCGGAAATCCTCGCCTGCCGGGGTACTCCCTTACAGACAATAGTGCCTCTGTTATGGCTTATACATCTTAAAATGGGGCGGATGGATATCCGCCCCTTCCGCATACTAATTATTTTCTTAAGCCTAATCTCTCAATCAGTGTACGGTATCTTTCGATGTCTGTTTTCTTTAAGTAAGCTAACAGTCCACGTCTCTGACCTACCATTTTCAGCAGACCACGTCTGGAATGATGATCCTTATGGTTGTTCTGTAAATGCTCAGTAAGCTCCTGGATTCTTGCAGTAAGAACAGCTACCTGTACCTCTGGTGAACCTGTATCTCCCTCGCATCTTGCATACTCTTTCATGATTGCTGTTTTCTTTTCTTTTGAAATCATCTTGATTTCCTCCTTAAAATTTAATGGTCTCCCATACAGATATTTCTGCGGGGACATAATCGCCGCATATTAAGAGACGGTCGGAGATTCCAACCCCTGAATATGGGCTATTCCTTATATATGAAACAGAATGTTTTCTGTTCATACCTGGTCTAGTATAGCATACTGCCGAAGTTCTGTAAACTGTTTTTTTAATTTTTTACAGCCTGCCTTCTTTCTTTTCGTTCTTCTGCTGGCTCCTCCAGAAGAGAAAAAGCAATGTTGGTAGCATGGTCAGACACACGCTCCAGACCGGAAATAATATCGGAAAAGATCATTCCGGCACTGGCTGTACATTCTCCTCTTGTGAGACGCTGAACATGGGATTCCTGAAGCTGTCGTTCTGTTTGATCTACCTGTTCCTCCAGTTCCTGGATTTCTTCCATATGTTCCAGATTATTATGAGAAAACATGTCCAGGGCATAAGTAGTAACCTTGATCACCAGATCCAGCATTCCGGAAAGCTCGCTGCGTGCCATAGGACTGAACTCAATGTCATGCTCCAGCCTGGTTTTAGCCGCATCTGCAATATTTTCCGCATGGTCTCCAATGCGTTCGATATCATTTACGATATGGAACAGACCTCCGATACTTTTGGCATCATCTACCGGAAGAGTGGTCTCGTTGATCTTTACCAGATAGCTGGTGATTTCACGGTTTAGGTAATCAATCTGCTTTTCCACCTCGTAAACTTCTTTTATGTCACTTTCTTCCAAAGTGATCAGGGCATTCATGGCCCGTTCCAGATTGGTGATGGCCATCTGGCCCATTCGTTCCATTTCCCGGATGGCATCAAACACAGCTGTAGTAGGAGAATAAACCGATTTTTCCCCGATATACAGAAGACCATAACCGTCTGTTTCCTTTTTTTCTTCTTTTTTTACAAAGAAGCCTGTGAGCTTGACAAGCTGTCTGTTAAATGGTGCGAGCATCAGTACTTCTACGATTTTGATCAGGGTATGGGTATTTGCCACTTCCCGTCCCGGATTATGCCCGGATATATTTTCAATAAATCCGGTGATTGGCTCCAATCCAACAGAGATAACCACATACATGATGATCGTACCGATGATATTAAACAGCAGATGGATCAGTGCTGCCCTTTTCGCATCTCTTTTTCCGCCAAGGCCTGCAAGAAGTGCAGACACACATGCGCCTATATTACAGCCCAGAATAATGAAAAAGCAGATGCGCATATCCAGAAGTCCCTGATTGGCAAGGAGAAGAATAATTCCCACTGTTGCAGAAGAACTCTGCAGCACCGCAGTTACAACTATTCCCACGAACAATGCCAGAAAATGGCTGTCCAGGGATCCCATGATTTCCACAACCTTTGGAGATTCTTTCAGAACCGCCATGGAAGTGGACATTGCGTTCAGTCCCATAAACAGAATTCCAAATCCCAGAAGTACTTCTCCGGTTCTTTGAACCTTTGTCTTTTTACAGAACATCAGCATGATAATGCCAGCCATAATGATCACCGGTGCCAGCTCTGAAAGATTAAAAGCAATGAGCTGAGACGTGATGGTAGTACCAATATTGGCTCCCATGATCACACCTGCTGCCTGATACAGGTTCATCAGACTGGAATTGACAAAGCTGACCACCATAACCGTTGCTGCACTAGAAGACTGAATGATGGCTGTAAACAGGGTTCCTACCAGAATTCCGCGAAGAGGCGTTTTGGTAAAAAATTCCAAAATACTTCGCATTTTGGCTCCGGCTGCTTTTTCCAGGCTACTTACTCTTACCGCTTCTGCGGAGCAGGAAAATGTTATGCAGACAGTAAATGCAGTGGAACGTGTAAAGAACGAGCTTGGACTTAAAACAGTTCTCGGTGTATCGAATATCAGCTTTGGTCTGCCTAGCAGAGAGATAGTTAATCACAACTTTCTTATGATGGCGCTCACAAAGGGTCTTGACCTGCCGATAATGAATCCTAATATTGATTCTATGACGGCAACTGTTCGTGCCTACAAGCTTCTGACAAACATTGATAAAAACTCTGTTGACTTTATTTCTCACTACGGTGGCGAGAAAAAAACTGCTCCTGCCGCAACAGGCGCAAAAGCTGAGATAGACTTGCCATATGCTATCGAAAACGGTCTGAAGAAAGAAGCAGCTGACCTTACTGCAAAGCTTTTGCAGGAAACAGAAGCCATGAACATTGTCAACGATATGCTTATCCCGGCACTTGATAAGGCTGGTGCAGAATTTGAAAAGGGCAAGCTTTTCCTGCCACAGCTTATCCAGACAGCAGGCACTGCACAGGCTTGCTTTGAGGTAATAAAAAATTACATTCTGTCAACGGGTGAAAAAAGCGTTTCTAAGGGCAAGATAATCCTTGCAACAGTAAAGGGTGATATCCACGATATCGGCAAGAACATTGTAAAGGTACTTCTTGAAAACTATGGTTATGACGTTATTGACCTTGGCAAGGACGTTGACTATCAGACAGTAGTTGATTGTGCAATAGAAAATGACGTACATCTTATCGGTCTTTCTGCGCTTATGACAACAACTCTTGTGAGCATGGAAAATACAGTTAAGCTTCTTCGTGAAAACAATGTTGACTGCAAGATAATAGTAGGCGGTGCGGTGGTAACGGCTGACTATGCAGAGCAGATAGGAGCTGACTATTATGCAAAAGACGCAAAAGAGTCGGTAGATATCGCAAGAAAATTTTTCGGAAACTGAATAAAATAACTATGACCTCCCATAATCTGAACAACAGATATTTATGGGAGGCCATTTTTTAATGAAAAAGTTTGTTACAGCTATTATCATTTCATTTGTCGTTACGGTAAGCTCTGCAGGCATCAAAGCCGCTGCTTTTTCCTCATCAAACCTTGGGGCAGCATTCGTTTTGAGCAATGTTATGTCAGATGAAAAAAACGATAAAAATGGCAGTGGTATAACTGTCATAGACGGCAATAGGGAAGATATAAAGTTTTCTTTTAAAATAGCCGAGATAATTAAAAGGCTTTTTAACTAAGTGTACATTTATTTGTACTCGTATCAAAAGTACGATTGACTTTTAAGCCTTGCCGTGTTATTATATAAATATCAATCATAACGGAGGCTCATTCAATGGTAACAGTTATAAGCGGTGGCTCTCACAGTGGACGTGACAAAGTTTTCATAGATAAGATCAAGTCTGCTGTAAAAAACGGCGAGCAGGTCATGGTCATAATACCAGATCAGTTTTCTTTTGAATATGATAAAAAACTGTATGAACACCTTGGTGCGGCAGATTTCAACGTCATACAGACTGCAGGCTTTAACCGTATCGCTGAGTTCACAGAGAAGCTTTATGGCGGTAGGGCAAAAGAAAATGCCGATGATAACGTCCGCACTATTCTTATGTATAAGGCTGTCAGACGTCTTAAGCAGACCAAGGATATCCGCTTTTATAAAAAGAGTCTTGAAAAGGGCAGTTTCTTAGCCGAACTTAATGAACTTGTGAGCCAGTTTCGTGAAAGCGGAATAACACCACAGGATCTAGCTCTTGCTGCTGAGAAGCAGAGCGGCTCTCTTGCCATGAAACTTTTTGATATTTCAAGGCTTTATGATTTTTACATGGATGAGCTTGAAAAGGCAGGAATGCAGGATACACTGTCTGCAATGGCAAGAAGTGTGGATCAGGTGAAGGAAAACGGATATTTCCGTGGGATGACAGTTTTTGTTGACGCTTTCAACGATTTCTCTTTTGATGAACTTAAAATGCTTGACGCTTGTATCGCACAGTGCAAGAGTATAACGTTCTCTCTATGTATCGATAATGAAAGCATCAGAAGATATGCAAATCACCCTTTTGCTGATACTCTTAAAACGTTGCAGCAGATAACAGATATTTCCGCTGATCATAATTACAAGGTCAACACGGTAGAGTGTCGTAACAGCTCATTTAGAGTCCCTGAACTTGAATATGTGAGCAAAGAGATTTACAACACCTGCAAAAAGCCATACGTCGGAAAGTGCGAAAATGTTTCTGTTATATCAGCAACGGATATTTACGAAGAAAGTGAATTTGTCAGTGGAAAGATATGGGGGCTCGTCAGAGAAAAAGGCTATAAATTCAGTGACATAGCTTTGCTTGCAAGAAACCTTAAAGATTGTGCTTCCGTTTTTGAGGGTACGTTTGACAGATATGAGATACCATATTTTTCAGACTGCAGTGACAGTGTTTCTTCATCATCTCTGGTGAGGTATATGAACTCGCTTTTCAAGTGCTTGCTTTCAAGAAAGTATTCCACGGACAATATTTTGAAATACATAAAATCGCCGCTTTTTCCAATGCTGAATATCGAGATATCAAATCTGGAAGACTATTGCATACGCTGGAGCGTTGAGGGTGATATGTGGCTCAGTGATTTTACTGTTGCAGGTGATCTTAGCGAAAAACAGCTTGAAAAAATAAATTGCTCAAGACGAAAGATAATCGAGCCTTTTGAAGCATTTAAAAGCAAACTTGTTAAAGACGTTACAGCAGGGGAACTGTGCCGTGGACTTTATGATCTTCTTGGCAGCATTGAGCTTTCTCAGCAGACCTTTTCTGTAGTAAAAAAGGCAGGAACTTCGGATAACGGAACTCAGCTTGAAATGGCTAGAGGATTGAAACAACTTTGGAACTCTGTTCTTTCGGCTATCAAATCCGTCTATGACTGCATGAATGACGAAGTTATCTCCCTCAGACAGTTTTATGAGCTTTTCAAGCTCATGCTTTCGCAAATGAGTGTTTCACGTCCTCCGCAGAAACTTGACTGCGTAAGAATATGCGACCCGAGCCATTCAAGGCTTGAGGGCGTAAAGGCTGTCTTTCTTGTTGAGGTGAACGACGGCATATTTCCTGCGTCTTTAAGCTCTGGTGGACTTATCACAGAAAATGAAAAAATGATATTAGAGGGAAGCGATATTCATATCTCACACAGCGCAAGAAAATCTTTTCAGACAGAGAAACTTGTGTGCTACAACGCTTTTACCCTTGCAGACGAAAAGCTCTATGTGCTTTATTCAGAATCTGACCTTGTAGGAGAAGCTCATCACCCCTCTGCACTTGTTTCCGAGCTTAACGGAATGTTCGGCAAAATCAATACCAAAGCTCAGGATATGGGGCTTGATTTTTACTGCACTTCTTTTAGGACAGCTTACTATAAATATATGGAACATTCCCGCGATAAAAACGCTACAATTTCTGCAATTAGGTCTGCGTTGGGGTTATCGCAGGAATATGCCGAGAAACTTATGCGAACAAAGAATCTTCATGAAAACGGTGACTATAAGCTTGAAGAAAAGACCGCAGAAAAACTTTTCATGTCAGAACAGCCTGCAAAGGTCTCGCCTACTCAGCTTGATACATATTATAAATGCCCGTTCAATTATTTCTGCAAGTATGGTCTTGGTCTTAAAACTGTCAGAAAGGCAGATATCGACGGGCTTAACAGGGGACTTATCATTCATCAGCTTCTTGAAAAGATAATGCGTAAAGATGATGACGGCACAGGCTTTGACAAGGCTTTCCTTACTCTCTCAGATGATGAGATAAAAGAGTATATCCACAAAAACGTTACCGAATATATAAAGGAAAGCCTTGGTGGAATGTTCGGAAAATCTCCGTCATTTGTATTTTTACAGGAGCGTATGGAAAGCAATATCCTGCATATCATTCGTTTTATGCAGAATGAGCTTCTTCACTCAAAATTCAGACCTGCGCTTTTGGAATACAAAATAGACAAGTCCGAAGGAGAAGACAGACTTATCATAGACGTAAACGGCAGAGATAAGATAATCCTTACGGGAATTATCGACAGAGTTGACGTTTTCGAGGACGAGAACGGTGAAAAATATGTGAGAATAATCGACTATAAAACAGGCTCTATTGACCTTAAATATTCAATGCTCTACAATGGCCTTAATTTGCAGATGTTCGTGTATCTTACCGCTTTACTTGAAACCAAAAATCCAGTGAATATAGACGGTGGATTGAAGCAGGCTGGTATCGTATACTACACGCTAGGAAACAAGCCTAAAACATACGAGCAGACAGCCGACGCTGACGTAGAAGAAGCCGAGAGCAGATCACGGCTAAACGCTTTCAAGCCTATAGGAAAAGTCGTGGATATAAAGGCTGTCACTGAAGCTTTCAGCTCAGAAGAAAATTACGCCTATGCGCCTTTTAAATATTCTAAAACCAACGGCATTTCAGGCACTATTCCAGACGGCTTTTTTACAAAGCTCAGAGAATTTGCTATAGGCAAAGTGGCGCAATTTGGTGAACAGCTTTGCCAGGGAAACATTCAGGCAAGACCTGTGGCGGAAGCCTGCAAGCACTGTGATTTTCACGATATCTGCGGCAGGATAAACCAAGAGGACGTTACAGACGTGAAAGACAGCGTTTATGAAGAAAAACTTATGGAAGAACTAACTGACAGAAAGGAGAAAAAATAATTGGCTGATACAAAATGGACCAAAGAGCAGGAAAGAGCCATTAGTGACCGTGGCAAGGGCATTATAGTTTCAGCGGCGGCAGGAAGTGGAAAAACCACAGTGCTTATAGAACGAATGATACAACTTCTTTCTGATGAAAAAAATAAAATACCTGCCGACAGACTTCTTGCAGTAACATTCACAAAAGAAGCCGCTTCAAGCATGAAAGAAAAACTCAGCCGTGCTTTTGACGAACAGCTTCGCCGTGACCCTGAAAACAAGTGGTTGCTTAGTCAGCAAAATCTTATCCAGCTTGCGAGGATATCTACAATAAATTCTTTCTGTCTTGACCTTGTGAAAAGTAATCTCCATGAATTTGATTTTCAGGGCGGACTTGATATACTTGATGACAGTGTGCAAAACCTTATTTTGCAGGAAGCTATCACGCAGGCCTATGAAAAGCTTTGTGAAGAAGATTATGAAAGCTACAAACTGCTGAAAAACGCTTTTGCGGATAAAACTCTCAATGAAATTACCGACAATCTTTATAAATTCATGCGTTCACTGCCGTTTCCTGAGCGTTGGATAGCAGAGGTACATAAAAACTTTACTGATGATAAGATTTTTGACAGCTTTATAAAAGATAATATATGTGTAGCTCAAACAAAGCTGAAAGAAGCATTTTCAATGTATGAGGTTTTTGAAGAATATGCCTGCCGTAAAGAGATAGAAGGCATACCTTTTATAAAACATATCAAAATGAATGAAACTGCCGACAGTGACAGAGAACTTCTTCATAGGTTAAGAAAGCTTCTTGAAAGCGGCGATATAGATACTATTGCTAAGTCAGATTGGAAATTCAGCACCATAAAAAGATTTCCCACGAACAAGGCTTTCAATGCATCACTTGACGATGATATTCGCATTAAGTTCAAGGACAATTATGCCTTCTGTGCATCATACAGAAACAAATATAAAGATATCGTAGCTAAAATTACCGATATGTTCAATAACACCAAACTAATCATGAAGGAAAATATGCTTGAATCTGACAGAATATTTACTGTTCTGTGCAGGGTATGCGAAGATATAGACAAGATCTCACAAGAAATGAAGCTTGAACGAAATGGCGTTACTTTTTCTGACGTTGAGATAATGGCGAGAGAATTGCTTGTAAAAGATACCGAGAATGGACCTGTTCGCACGGAGCTTTGCGAGGAAATTCGCAGAAACAGGCTATATGATCTTATTTTCATAGACGAGTTTCAGGATGTGAATAACCTTCAGGAGCTTGTTTTCCGTTCGCTTTCTGATTCTGATAACTTGGATATCATGGGCAAAAATGTTTTTGTGGTTGGCGATATAAAGCAGGCTATATATCGTTTCAGACTCTCAAATCCTGAACTTTTCAGCAAAACGAGAAATGACGCTTCCGCACCTGAAAACAGCGAACAGCTCGAGGCTATCTTGCTAAGCAAGAATTTCAGAAGTCGTGAGTCTGTGGTCGATTTTGTAAATTTTCTGTTCCACTATCTTATGACACAGCACACAGGTCAGGTGGATTATGATAGAAATGAAGAACTTCGATACGGTGAACTTTATGATGAAAATAACAAGCCTACAGAAATAATGCTCATACATTTTGATAAGGACTACAAAAAGACAAATGGCTATTCTGTGGAGAACAAAGTAATAGCGCAAAAGATAAAGCACATGCTTGAAAACGGTGAGGAAGTCAAAGATCATGGCTCTCTAAGACCATGCCGTGCAGGAGATTTTTGTATACTTGTTCAAAAGAATGATGAAATTACCCTTATGGCAAAAGCCCTTGAAGAAGTAGGTCTGAAAGCATATTCTGAGGATACAAACGGATACATGAAGTCAAGAGAGATAACACTTGTGCTGAATATGCTCAGGGTAATTGATAATCCTATGAACGATATTGCAATGACAGCTATCATGATGTCGCCTATCATGGGATTTACGCCTGATGAAATGGCGGCAGTAACAGAAAAGTCAAAGAAGCCTAACAGCAAACTGAAAGACCATATCTATCAGGTGGTAGCGGCGACAGCTTCTGCTGAGGACAGCCACGAAAAGGAAGCTACTCATATAAGCTTTAATAATAAAACATTGCAGGATAAGTGCATAGAGCTTAATAAGCTTATTAATTCCCTGCGTTATCTTTCAATGAGCATGGGCCTTGAACGGCTCATAAGAAAAATATACGACATGACCGACCTTATGGGGATTGTTTCGCTGTATCTTGATTCTGATAAAAAGCGAGCAAACCTTCGTCTGCTTCTTGAATATGCTTCGTCCTATGAGCAAAATAGTCAGGAGGGCGTAACTGGTTTTCTAAGATATATCGACTCTGTGTCCTCAAATGAAAAAGCCTTTAAGCAGGCAATGACGGTAACAGAGGGTTCAGATTCCGTTTACATAAAGACCTACCATGCTTCAAAAGGTCTTGAATATCCATTTGTATTTTTATGTCAGCTAGACATACCGCTTATAAAGAAAGACAAAGGTTACTGTTCACATAACAAGCTGGGCTTTGCTTTCAGTTTTATGGATAACAGCAAACTTATGAGAAAAACTTCACTTTACTATGATAAGCTTTCAAAGGAATCAAAAGCAGAGGAAAAAAGTGAAAAACTCCGCCTGCTTTATGTTGGATGTACAAGAGCAAAAGAAAGACTTTTTGTAAGCTATGCACCGATTATTTACAGCAATACCACATATGAGAAGGTTATTGAACGTAAGGTGGGAATAGTTGACAGGCTTAGAAACATATACTCAAAGCAGGGAGATTCTCTTGAAAATGTTGTGGCGGACGCTGAAACGATGCTTGATTGGATAACAATCACGCTTGCACTTCACTCCACGGGTGATCAACTCACATCTTGGCTTGGTACTGATAATATAGCTGTCAGCGGGGACGAATACCCTGAGCCTGAGATAATATATAATGAATACGGCATTGAAAATACAGAGCCGACACAGGAAGAAGATACAACTATTAGCGAAATAGAAGCGGACAAAACAATGCTTAGAAATCTTCTTGACAAATTTGCATTTGAGTATGACTGGTCAGGAGTATCTACACCAGCAAAGCTTACTGTTACGGAGATAACTGCGGCTGAAAAAGAGAAGCAGACAGAGAAAACCGAACCTGAGTTTTATCCTAGTCTTCCACGGCTTGATGATGAGTTTGATAAACTATCAGCAGCGGAAAAGGGAACTTTTACCCACAAATTTATGGAGTTATCGGACTATGATAAGGCACATGAAAGCGTAAAAACAGAGCTTGAACGTCTTGTGAATCAGGGGTACTTCAGCCAGAAAGAAGCTGACGGAGTTTATGTTGAAGCACTTGAAGCATTCTTTAGATCTGATTTTTATGAGCGTGTGAAAAATTCCGATAATGTGATGCGTGAAAAGAAGTTTCTTGTTTCAATGAGCGATCTTGACTTAAGTGAAAATCTTCCTGAATATAATGGTAACAGCGGTATGCTTCAAGGTATCGCCGATTGTATCTTCCACGAGCCTGACGGATATGTTATTGTTGATTATAAAACTGACAGATTTAATGATTTGTCACAGCTCATGGGCTATAAAACACAGCTTGCACTGTATAAAGCGTCGTTTGAGATGATACTCGGAGAGAAAATAAAAAGCTGTTATATTTATTCATTCTGGTTGCGGAAAGGGGTTGAAATCAAGCTCTGAATGTGATATAATGACATATAGAGAGCTTTGATAATATTTTTTTGAAATAATTTGAGAAAAGGTATTGACAAGTGGGTAAAAGTGTAGTATAATATCATGGTAAACAAAGCAGAACAATGTCCGTTCTCACCTTAAGCGCAGTTCTCTGTAGTAAAAAGGTCAACATGAATTTGCATATCAATGTGATTTTATGCGGGTACGGATCAGTTCTGTGCCCGTTTTATTTTATTTTTGGAGGTGCTGCGTCATTAGCAACAGGGAACATCAGATCAACGAAGAGATCCGTGATAAAGAACTCAGGGTCATAGACGTTGACGGAAATCAGCTTGGTATTTTAAGTGCTGACGAGGCTCTTAAAATTGCATTTGAGAAAGATCTTGATCTTGTAAAGATCGCTCCTCAGGCAACTCCGCCTGTATGCCGTATCATGGATTATGGCAAGTTCTGTTTTGAACAGACAAAGCGTGCGAAGGAAGCAAAGAAAAATCAGAAAGTTATTGAGATCAAGGAAGTTAGAATGTCATCTACGATCGACACTCATGATTTTAATGTAAAGGTCAATCAGGCTGTTAAATTCCTTAACGGAGGAGATAAGATAAAAGTTTCTGTAAGGTTCAAGAAAAGAACTTTGGCTCATCCACAGTTCGGTGAAGAACTTCTTGCAAAATTCAAAGACGCTATCTCTGAAGCCGGCGTTGTTGACAAGCCATCAAAAATGGAGGGACGCAGTCTTGTGATGTTCGTTTCTCCGAAAGTAAACAAGTAAAATAATAAGGAGGATAAATACAATGCCAAAGATCAAAACACATTCTGGTGCTAAGAAGCGTTTCAGTGTTACCGGTAGCGGTAAGGTTAAGTTCCAGCACACAAACAAAAGACACAGACTTACTCAGAAGGATCACAAGCGTAAGAGAATCCTGCGTGGTGCAGCTTATGCAGATGATACCAACATCAAGAACGTAAAGGCTCTTATCCCTTACAAATAAACGAGTTGTAGGGAAAACAAATTTTAAAAATTTCAGGAGGTAATAACTATGGCTCGTGTAAAGGGAGCAATGATGACTCGTAAGAGAAGAAATAAGACTCTGAAGCTTGCTAAGGGATACTTTGGTGCCAAGAGCAAGCACTTCAAAATGGCTAAACAGGCTGTAATGAAGTCAGGTCAGTATGCATACATTGGAAGAAAGCAGAAGAAGAGAGATTTCAGAAAGCTTTGGATCACAAGAATTTCAGCAGCTGCTAAAATGAACGGTATGAATTATTCAACATTCATGAACGGCGTAAACAAGGCTGGTATCAATCTTAACAGAAAGATGCTCTCCGAAATAGCTATCAGCGATCCTGCTGGTTTCACAGCGATTGCAGAAAAGGCGAAGGCTGCTCTTTAATAGTCAAAAACACGCACGTTCTTGTAACCTGCGTGTTTTGTTGTATATTAAGGCAACACCATATATGACGCATTTGGCAACTAAATGATTAAATTTTCAGAATAAGAGGTGACGCAGTTTGCATATTAATAGTAAAGATAACCCTAGAGTGAAGCTTTTCAGAAAGCTTCTGTCATCAAAAAAAGCTAGGGAAGAACATGGATTGTTTGCTGTTGAAGGTGCAAGAAACTGCGTTGACACCGCTTATGAAGCTGTGTGCGGAAGAATAAAAGTCCATTCTGTTTTCTATACTCAAACGGCCTTGACTAAGTATAAAAATACACTTAAAACTGATAGCCTTTTCTCGTGCACAAGACCTGAAGATGTTTTTGAAATATCTGATGAGCTTGCAAAAAAGATGACAGATGAGGGAAACTCTCAGGGCATTTATATGATCGTTTTTAAGGTCGATTTGCCTTTTGCGGCTGAGTATATTGACAAAAAAGGGAAGTATCTCGTTCTTGATAATTTACAGGACCCAGGTAATTTGGGTACGCTTCTAAGAACTGCCGATGCCGTAGGCGTTAGTGGAGTAGTTATGACAGATAATTGCGTTGATCTGTATAACCCAAAGGTGGTTCGTTCTGCTATGGGAAGTACTACAAGACTTGATATTTTTGTAGTGGATAGTTTTCTGAACGTCGCAACGCTTTTTGATGAGCTTGGTATCATTACAAATGCTGCAGTTGTCAGAAACGGTGAAAATATCACAGAATTTGATTTTGATAGACCGTGTGCTGTTGTAATAGGAAACGAGGGCAAAGGTTTGCCTAAAGAACATTCAGACATTTGTAAAAATCGTGTGACTATTTCTATGCACGGTAACATAGAATCACTTAATGCTGCTTGCGCAGGCACAATCATTTTGTGGGAAATGTTTCGAGGTGGCAGTCATGGATAAAGAAAGACTTTTATTGTGGATAAGAGCGGTTCTGATTTTCACTCCATCGAGCAAACGTATATGGGAAGTTTCTGCAAATTATGATGATATAGTTGAGTTCATGACTGCACTCGATGATCATATGGTCAGCGGACTTAATGATAAAGAGCTGCAGAGGATAGGAAAATATAGTCTTAAAGACGCAGAAATCATAAAAAAACGCTGTGAAGAGCTTGGCATAAATATTTATTGTTACGAAAGTGAGGGCTATCCTGACAGACTTAAACGGATCGCAAATCCACCTGCTGTTCTGTATACTTATGGTAACCTTGACTTTTTAAACGATAAATGCGTTATTTCAGTAGTAGGCTCCCGTGAGCCGTCTGAATATTCTGTAAAGATAACGAAGCATATTTGCGCAGATCTTATAAGAAGAAACTGTCTGCTTGCTTCGGGGTTTGCAGGCGGTATAGATCAGATCGCTAACAGGATAGCTATTGAAAATAATAGTAGACCTATAGCTGTGTGTGGCATAGCTCTTGATTGTGATTACCCTAAGGGAAGTAACGAGCTAAAAAAACAGATCGCTGAGAATGGAGTAGTAATATCAGAGTATTTTCCGGGTTATAAACCATTTGGAAATGCTTTTGTGAATCGCAATAGGATTCTTACAGGACTTTCAAATGCAGTGCTTTTTACTGAGTGTAGCAAGGAAAGTCATGGTCTTGATAATGTCAATCACGCCATATCTCAAGGAAAACAGGTATTTGTAGTACCGCCACATGATATCTATGACAGTCGATATTTCGGACAACGTGATCTCATAAGAAATGAGTGTCAACCTGTGTTCGGCGCAGAGGATATAGTGTATTCGCTTGGCAATGAAAGGTATCAATCTCTTAGACTTGTGGAAAGCCTGGGAGAGTTCACGCTTCCTGCTGAGGATTCTGCTATACTTAACAATGGCGAGCCTAAGACAGTGAGACACAGAAAAAGCAAAAGAAAAGTGCCTGACAGCAAGACTGTTTCTGAAACAGAAGTGGTAAAGCCAACACCTGAGCCTGATCTGTCAGGGCTTGATGACACACAAAAGAGCATTTGCAAACTGTTAAAAAGCGGAAATATGCTTGCGGACGAGATAGCCGCAAAGCTTGGCATGGATATCTCTGATGTGCTTGCACAGCTAACAGAGCTTGAACTTTATGATACTGTTAAGTCATATCCGGGCAAAATGTTTGGACTTTAATATATATTAAGAATGGAGAATAGATTTGTCTAATTTGATCATAGTTGAGTCACCAACGAAGATAAAAACAATTAAGCGTTATCTTAGCGATGATTATGAAGTCGTGGCTTCAAAGGGTCATGTCCGTGACCTACCAAAATCAAAGCTGGGCGTTGATATAGATAATAATTTTGAGCCTAAATATGTCAATATAAAAGACAAAGAGGGCGTTATAAAAGATATAAAAAAGCTTGCAAAGAAAAGCGACCATGTTTATCTTGCAGGAGACCCTGACCGAGAGGGAGAAGCCATTTCATGGCATCTTGCATTGCTTTTGGGTCTTGACCTGAATGATAAAAACCGAGTAACTTTCAACGAACTTACTGAAACTGGTATCAAAGCTGGAATGAGCCACCCACGTTCTATTGATATAAACCTTGTTAATGCACAGCAGGCAAGACGTATCCTTGACAGACTTGTGGGCTATAAGCTTTCACCTTTTCTTTGGAGAAAGATAAGAAAAGGACTTTCAGCGGGCAGAGTTCAGTCTGTCGCAGTTAAAATGATATGCGACAGAGAAAACGAGATAAGGGCATTTGTATCTCAGGAATATTGGTCCATTGACGGAAAATTTTCTGCAAACGGTGAAAGAAAGACATTTGCCGCAAAGCTTAATACAGTTGACGGAGAAAAGCCAGAGTTGAAAAATAAAGAGCAGGCTGACGAGATACTGAAAAGACTTGAGGGTGCCGAGTTTGTTATCGACAAGGTAAAAAAGAGCGTTCACAGAAAATCTCCTGCCGCACCATTCACCACCTCGACTCTACAACAGGAAGCGTCAAGACGTCTCAGCTTTCAGGCGAGAAGAACGATGAAAACCGCTCAGGAGCTTTATGAGGGTGTTGAGATAAACGATATGGGTCAGACAGGTCTTATCACCTATATGCGTACCGACAGCCTTAGAATTTCTGATGAAGCAAGGG
>OLOW01001002.1_pt1 | contig 19560 bp, 14 predicted proteins | sample 1672801 | NCBI WGS metagenome assembly OLOW01 (sample SAMEA3136725, study PRJEB25190) | human gut metagenome | biome: human gut; feature: human-associated habitat; material: faeces | place: Austria | collected 2013 | reverse complement strand
CATATAGGTAGTGACGAATGTAGCCAGATTCAAGCGAGGCTGCGTTTGGGCGAAGGTCTCGTCTTTCACCATCTGATAGGCGATTTCCGGGGTAGTAGGTCCGTCGGGAATCTTTTCTACGGGTGAGGGTTGTAACATACGGTTTGAACCGAATACGTCTGTTTTGGCATCTCCCTTTCTGAAATTCAAATCTTCCATATTAATAAGTTTTTTAAAGGTTTAGGCGGCGGGGCTTTTCCCCGTCGAATTTCCCACAACAACGGGGTTTGCGGATGAAAGTTCCGGGGTTTTGCATTATTTGGCGTTTATTAAAGGGCAGCGTAGTAAAATCTTAAAAAACGAACATTCTGAAGGTAGGTTTGTTGTTCCCACATTATTCATTTAATTAATATACTACTATATGAAAATCAATACCGGAAGGGGTACAATCCCCCTTATCACGCTTGTCGGCATTTGGTCAGTCTCTGCATTGACTTCCTTGCCGGGATTGGCCGTATCACCTATTTTGGGACAACTTACTACCATTTTTCCACATGCCACAGAACTGGATATACAGATGCTTACCTCCCTGCCTTCGCTGCTGATAATTCCTTTTGTGCTGTTGGCGGGCAAGCTGGCCGAGAAACGTGACTTTGTGCGTCTGCTGAAAGCGGGGCTTTGGATGTTTGCCGCCAGTGGGGTACTTTATCTTTTTTCGGACAAAATGTGGCAGTTGATGGTGGTCAGCGCTTTGCTTGGCATCGGTTCGGGGGTGTCCTACTATGGGCAGTATTACGACACGACGAACGAAAGTCTGCAGGCGGCCATCCGCCAGAGCGCGCTGGAAGTGGCGGTGCAGTATGAGCTGATGAATCAGAAGCTGGTGGAGCTGGGGCTGTCACTGACGGAGGAAGAAATCGCCGCCGTGGAAGCGGAAGCGCAGACCAACTGGTATGCTGCCGTGCAGAATGGCATGGAGTACATGGGCATCACCGATGATTCCACCGACGAAGAGCGCGCCAGCGCCATGGTGGAGGTTCTCTCCTCGCTGGAAGCGGAAGGCTTCACCGAGGAATCCTACAAGGCGAGCTGCGTGGAAGAAGCGGGTTACAATAAGCTGATGGACGATATCGTCAAGGATGTGACCGTCTCCGACGAGGATGTTCAGGCGGAGTTTGACTCGCTGGTGGAAGCCGACAAGGAAAAGTACGAGGGTCATGTCGATCAGTATGAGAATGACCAGTACATGAACCGCATGTACGCCGCCTATGGCTACACGGACTACATCACGCCCCAGTACTATGTGCCCAGCGGCTACCGCGGCGTCAGCCATATCCTGCTGGACGTGGATGATACCCTGATGGAAACGTACACGAACCTGCTGGCGACCTACGAAGAGCAGCAGGATCAGATTGAAGCGGGCGAAGAAGTGACCGAAGAGCTGGTGACGCTGGAGCAGGTGGAAGCGGCGAAGCAGGCGATTATCGACTCCGTGCAGCCGACGATTGACGAAATCAACCAGAAGCTGGCGGATGGCGTGTCCTTTGACGAGCTGATTCAGGAATACGGCACGGATCCGGGAATGCAGGATGCAGCGACCCGCGCGGAAGGCTACTCCGTGCATATGGACTCCACCAACTGGGATGCGGCGTTCACCGCGGGCGCGTTCACGATGGAGAAGATCGGTGACATCAGCGAACCGGTTGTCGGCAGCTATGGCGTGCATATCCTCCAGTATGTCCGCGACGTGCCTTCCGGCGCGGTGGAGCTGGATACTGACCTGAAGGAATCCCTGCGCGCGGAGCTGCTGTCCTCCAAGCAGCAGGAAACTTTCAACGCCGCCATCACGAAGTGGATGGACGAAGCCAACATCGTCTACACCGACGCTGGCCTTGACATCATGCCTACGACGGTGGACAACGCGGAGTAACCCCAAGGGGCGTTGCCCCTTGCCCCCACAAGGGAGTTCCTCCCTTGACCCTTTTGCGCGATTGAGTTGGTGACACTATCATACTTCTTCCGCGTGTTTATTGGGGGGAAACCCAAGGGTGTTGCCCCTTGACCTCACCAAAGGGTTTTCGACCCTCTGGACTCCCTTCCGCGCGATTGAGTTGGTGACGCTATCCAACTATTTCCGCGTGTTTATCTGAACAAAAATTCGGCGCTCCGACAGGATTCATCCCCTGCCAGAGCGCCGTTTTTTATACTATTTCCTGCATTCACCTGCACCATCTGCTCGCGCATTTTGGTGCATTTTCATTTGGAAATAGTATTCCTTATTCCACCCATTTCTGATACTGACCAGACAGCATCAGCAGCGAGAAGAAGTACAGGCAGTTGTCGTAGTACCGCCGCTTCCCTGTCCGCATCGGCAGTTCCCAGAACCGCTTCAGCCACATGTCCGCCGTTTCGCTGTCACTGGCGATGCTCCCCGCTGCGTTCACCGCCGTAATCGCTATCGGGTGCATCGCGGGTTCGTCCCAGCGCGTGCCGTCCAAATCATACGCGCGGTAATTCTCTTCCGGCAGCTCCTTCGCAAAGAAGTCCTGCACATGCGTCGCAATGTCGCACAGCGCCTGCGTCCGCCCATTCCAGAGCGTATCCAGCGCAATGTTCATGATGACGCGGTACGCATCCGAATAGTAAGCGTAATTCTTCCCGAACATCAGCACCGGCGTGCCGTCATATGCCGCATATTCCGGGCTTAGCCCCGTCACCGGGTGCGCACACAGCGCGATATACCGCCGGGATGCCGCTTCCGCCTCTGCCCAGAATGCGCGGTCGCGCTCGTCGCTGAATTTCGCGAACAGGTGATAGAAGTGCGGCAGATGGTACGACGGGTCGCTGATTTCCATGCCCGGCACAAACTTGATATAGTGATTTTCTGGATTCCACATCGGCTGACCGCCCTCGACCATCTCCGCCTGATGCACGCAGTGGCGCAGAATATCCCGCGCCCAGTGCCGATATGCGAAAATCCCCTCGCTGTCGCCCCAGCGCGCCGATGCCATCAGCAGCGCCATCGCGAAATACTCTTCTCCATCCGGCGCAGGGCCTTCCGCATTGTGCTTGCCGTCCAGCTGCACCGACCATGCGAAGTATCCCTGATGCACGCCAGACGATAAGTGCATGTAGCGCATAGAGAACGTCCATAGCTTGTCAAAGAGATCTTTGCGGTTCATTTGGACGCACATCATCATGCCGTAGCTCATGCCCTCGGTGCGCGCGTCGTTGTTGCCGGTGTCGACCATGCAGGCAGCATCGGGGTCAGTGGGGTGCTGGTGGTAAAAGTTGTTTTCGGGGGAGAAGAAAATGGTGGAGAAACAGTCGGAGAGACGGGAGAGAACGGCGGCATCGGAAATGCCGATGCGGGCGAATTGGTTGGGGTAAGTGGACATGGAAAAAGCTCCTTTCAGGTAAAAAAATTAACAATTAGCAATGAGCTATTAGGAATGAAGGGCAGTATGCAGCGAACAGAAGAGTTCAATGCAGTTCCTTCAGCGGAATTGGTTCTGCCGGAACGCCGCCGAAGTTCCCCAGCGGGAGACAGAGCCAAATCACATCGTGCCACGCATGGTGCTTGTAGCCAGTCTTTTCCCAGATGCCGATGTCGCGGAAGCCCAGCGAATGATGCAGCCCGATGCTGCGGTCGTTCGGCAGCGTAATGCAGGAGTAGGCGTTCATGTAGCCCTGCCGCGTCAGCAGCTGGATGCACTCGGTCATCAGCGCCTTGCCTATGCCGTGTCCCTCAAAGCCGGGGCGCAGGTAGACCGTCAGCTCCACATCCCAGCGGAAAGCCCCGCGAGAACGCAATTCATGGGCAAAAATAAAGCCGGATAACTGACCATCATCTGTTTCTGCGACCAGAAAGGGATATTTTTCCGCTACAATCATATTGGCGTAGATTTGGGGAGTGGAATGCTCCAGCGCAAATGTGATGCAAGTGTTGTCCACATAGTAATTGTAAATGTCCGCAATCAGCGGCGCATCGGTAACTTTTGCGGATCGAAGCATGAAATTCGCTCCTTTCCGATGTTTTTGCCATATGATAGCACGGAAAGAGGAAAAGTGCAAGCTGCCAAAAGCAGAAATCTCGTTATTTTCTGAAATGGCTTGCAGGAAAGTGCTCAAAAGTGTCGAATGTTCTTATATAAGTATGATTTTTGGAGGGCAATGCGGCGATGACGCTGAATGATACGATTCGTGCGCTTCGACGGGAGCGGGGCATGACGCAGGAACAGCTGGCGGAAGCCATGAATGTATCTGCCGCCGCCGTGTCGAAGTGGGAGAACGGGCAGAGCGTGCCGGATATTCTGGTACTCACCGCGCTGGCGGATTTTTTCGAGGTGTCGCTGGATGCGCTTGTGGGTTACACCGTTCAGGCGCACCGCCGGGGCGACATGGTCGCGCGAATCCGCCAACTGGTTGTGCAGAAGAAGCACACCGAAGCGACGCGCGCGGCACGAGAAGCGCTCCGCCGCTATCCCAACAGCTTCGATGTCGTCTATGAAGCGACGCAGGCGTATGGTTATTCCGGCATGGAGCAGAACCGCCCGGAGGATTTGCGCAAGGCGCTTTCGCTTGCTGAACGCGCGATGGTGCTGATTAATCAGGATCAGGAGCGGGAGAAACATATCCGCCCCGAATCCATCTGGTCGCTCATGGGCAATTATCACGCGCACCTGAATGAGTATGACGAGGCGATTCGCTGCTATGAAAACGGCAATGTCGCGGAAGTGAACGACATTGCCATTGCCAACAGCCAGACGGAACTGGGCTGCTATGACCATGCGCTGCCGAAGCTCTCGCGCGGGCTGGTCGTCAGCGTGATTCGCCTGTTCAATGCCGCGACGGGCGCTATGAACTGCCTGATTGCTTCCGGTCGGCAGCAGGACGCGATTGCGCTGGCATCGTGGCTCTGCCGCGCGCTCGATGGCATGGAAAGCGCGTCGGGCAGTTATATTTGGAAGATGAAAACAATTCTGTACACCAATTCCGCACGGGCCATGGTGCGCATGGGGCGCATGAACGACGCGGAATTGCAGCTGCGGCAGGCGATTCACTGCGCTCGCCGCTTCGATGCCGCACCGAGCTACAGCGTGAACGGCTTCCGCTTCTACTGGGGCGAGGAGAAGTCGATTCTGGACATTACAGGCGAAACGGCAATGAGCGCGATTGAACGGTGCATTGACCGCAATGATGATGCCCGCGCGGAACTGCGGGAAATCTTTGCGCGCTTACAGGCATAATTTGAATTGCACTTTTGATGCAGAGGGTTTTGCCTCTGTGGAGGCGCGGAGAGGACGTTCTGTTCATCCCGCGCCGCCCCTTCGGAACTCGCAATGCTTGGGGAAAATTCAAATAAAATTCCCTGCCGGATGAAAGGAGAATGTTCATGCTGCACGCGAATCCGCTGCTGCGGGATATCAGCTGCGACAAGAAATTCATTACCGTTGGTGAAATCATGCTCCGCCTGACGCCGCCGAACTACGAGAAGCTCCGCATGGCGAACAACTTTGAGGCATCCTACGGTGGTTCGGAGGCAAACATTGCGCTGGCGCTGGCGAATTTGGGCATCGACAGCACGTTCTTCTCGGTTGTGCCGAATAACTCGCTGGGCAAGTCGGCAGTGCGTCTGCTGCGCTCCAACGATGTGCACTGCACGCCGATGATTCTCTCCACGCCGGAGGAAACGCCGTCGCACCGGCTGGGCACATACTATCTGGAGACGGGCTATGGCGTTCGGCCGAGCAAGGTGATTTACGACCGCAAGCATTCCGCTATGGCGGAATATGACTTTTCGGATGTGGATTTGTCCGCGCTGCTGGATGGCTTTGACTGGCTGCACCTGTCCGGCATCACGCCGGCGCTGGGCGAGAACTGCGCACAGCTGACGCTTGATTTGCTGCGCGTGGCGAAAGAAAAGAGCATGACCGTCTCCTTTGACGGGAATTTCCGCTCGGCGCTGTGGACGTGGGAACAGGCGCGTGATTTCTGCACGCAGTGCCTGCCGTATGTGGACATTCTGCTGGGGATTGAGCCGTATCACCTCTGGAAGGATGAAAGCGATCACAGCAAGGGCGACTGGAAGGACGGCGTACCGCTTCAGCCCTCTTACGAGGAGCAGGACGAGGTGTTCCAGCACTTTGTGGAGCGCTACCCGAACTTGAAGTGCATTGCGCGGCATGTCCGCTATGCGCATTCCGGCTCGGAGAACAGCTTGAAGGCGTTCATGTGGTATGATGGGCATACGTTTGAGTCGAAGCTGTTCACCTTCACGATTCTTGACCGTGTCGGCGGCGGCGACGCGTTTGCGTCCGGTCTGATTTACGCCATGCTGCACGATTACAAGCCGATGGATATGCTGAATTTCGCCGTTGCGTCCAGCGTCATCAAGCACACCATCCACGGCGACGCGAACATCACTGACGATGTGAAGTCCATCCGCAATCTGGCGGACATGAACTACGACATCAGAAGGTGACGCAAGGGGCTTCGCCCTTTGACCCCACCAGAGGCTCTGCCTCTGGAACTCCGGCAGGGGGACTTCGTCCCGTTTCATTTGCCCTGCACCCGCGAAGGGGCTTCGCCCCTCTCGACACCCATCTCGCGATTGAGTTGGTCTCACTTTCATGCTTCTTCCGCGTGTTTATCCGGGAGCGGAAACGCAGCAGTTGCAACCTACAAAAAAATCAGCAAAAAAGGCAGGAATCACACCATGCAGGAACTTCAGCAGCGCATTCTTCAAGACGGTGACATCCTCCCCGGCGGCGTTGTCCGCGTCGAGCGCTTCCTCAACCACCGCGTTGATACCGCCCTCGCACGCTATATTGGGCAGGCGTTCGCGGACGCTTTCCGCAATGACCAGATTGACTGCATCCTCACCGTCGAAGCCAGCGGCATCATCTTTGCCATGACCACTGCGCTGGCGATGGGTGACCTGCCCGTCATCATCGCCAAAAAGGGTCAGCGCCGCAATCTTGGCGACGATGTGTATACCGCTGATGTGTTCTCCTTCACCCACCAGACGACCAGTACCATCCACGTCGGCAAGCGTTGTCTGGAAAAGGGACAGCGTGTGCTGCTGATTGATGATTTCCTTGCTAACGGCGAAGCGCTCAAAGGCTTGATGGACATTTGCCGTCAGGCGGAGTGCCACCCTGTTGGTGCGGGTATCTGCATTGAGAAGTGCTTCCAGCCCGGCGGCGAAACACTGCGTGGGATGGGCTTGAAGGTGGTTTCGCTGGCAGCAGTGGAGAAGACGGAAAAAGGCGAAATCCGCTTCCTCGACGAGGAGTAACGCAGCAAACGCCGCCACACGCCCGCAAAGGGCATCAGGAACGTTTGCAGACACAGAATCAAGGAAATAGCCCTCCACAGCATCATCGCCTGTGGAGGGCATTTCTGTGCGTTTACACCCTTCCACCTCTTCGGATAAACACGCGGGCATAGCGTGATCGCGTCACCAACTCAATCGCGCGAAAGGGTCAAGGGAGGAACTCCCTTGCAGGGTGCAGGGACAGCGTCCCTGCCGGAGTCCAGAGGCAGCGCCTCTGGTTACTTCATGAACACGAACTTTTTGAACTCCATCAGGCAGCGGCCGGCGAAGAAGTCACCCGTCCAGCCGGAATAGTGCGTCGTGACGGCGAAGTAGAGCGCGTGCCGCCCCGTAACCGCCTTCACGCGCGTCTTGATGCACTCCGCGCCGCGCCCAACGTGGAAGCAGCCGATTTCCTCGCCATCCTCCGCGTCCAAACGCACATGCACGTCGCACGCGCAGCCGAAGCCCATCACATCCGCGAAAAGCTGCATCGTCTTGCTGCCGTAATCCGCGCCGAAATCAAAATACTTGTAGCCCATAACGCAGCCGTCCTGAATGTTCGTGATAACACGCTCGAATGGCGTCCGCTCGGCAATCAGCGCGCCGCCCTTCAGCACACATGCCAGTTCCGCGGGCGTTTCCTCATACGGATTCAGCGCGTCCGAGAAGCCCAGCGACGTCATCTCCACCGGCGGAATCGTGCCGTCCGGCAGAATCTCGATTTTTTCCACGCACGCGCGGCGGCTCATCACCGAACCGTTCGTCATGCGGTGATAGAAGATGTACCACTGATTCCCGATGCGGCAGATAGACCCGTGGTTGTTGCCTGCCGGGTAATCCACGCCGTTATCGACGATGTAGCCGCGATAGGTGTAAGGTCCCATTGGCTTGTCGGACGTGGCGTAGGCAAGGCGGCTGCCGCGCTTGGGGGAATAAATGAAGTAGTAAGTATCCCCGATTTTGCGCAGCGACGCCGCCTCATAGAAACGGGAATCGGGATCAGTGAATCCGCCGTTTTCCGTCACTTCGCAGGGGATGATGTGCTCCAGATAGGTGCCATCCAGCACATGCGTCATATCCTGCGGGTCAATCTTCGCGATGAACGAGCGCTCGAAGCCGCACGCGATATACACCTGCCCGTCATCATCCACCAGCACACCGGGGTCGATGAACCAGCCGTTGACGCACACAGAATCCGGAATCGTATACTTGTAGCGCCCCAGCAGCGTGAACGGGCCTTCGGGGCGGTCGGACACGGCGACGCACCCCTTCGCGCCGATGATGTAGGCGAAGAGGTAATACTTTCCGTCCTTCTCCACCACGTCTGGAGCATACAGCTCGTTGTGTTCCTTCGTCCAGTCGGTGTCGGCGGGATGGTCGAACGTGTCGCGCGTGCGGAAAATAACGCCGTGATCCGTCCAGTGACCGAGATCGTCCACAGGCGCGGACCAGCACTTCAGCACATAATCGCAGAATTGGTCGTGCCCGACTCGGTCATGCGAGCCGTAGACATACACGCGGTTGCCAAACACGCGCGGTTCGCCGTCTGGAATGTACTCCCACAGCGGCAGATAGGGATTCGGCATGGATAGTTCCTCCTTTTTCGTGGGAATGAAAGTCTTTATCAACACTATACCGCCCAAAAAGCAGGAAGTCAAGCGGTGAATGGCGAATAAATAAACTATGCACCTTTCCGATGATGCGAAAGGTCACAAAGGAGGCACAACTTATGTCTTTGACCCCCCATGATATTGCCCGTATGCTCGACCACAGCACGCTCCAGCCTTTCCTGACGGAGGATGATATCCGCCGCGGCTGCGAGCTTGCGCTCAAGTACGACACTGCGTCCGTCTGCGCGCGTCCCTGCGACGTGCCGATTTTGGCGGAAATGCTGCGCGGCAGCGACGTCAAGGTGTGCACCGTCATCGGCTTCCCGCACGGCGCACACGCCACGCAGATTAAGGTGGACGAAGCGCGTCTGGCGCTGGATCAGGGCTGCGAAGAGCTGGACATGGTCATCAACATCGGCGAAATGATTCGCGGCAATGAAGCGTATGTGCAGGGTGAAATCAAGCAGATTTGCGACCTTGCGCACAGCCGGAACGCGATTGTCAAGGTGATTCTGGAAACGTGCTACCTGACGGACGCGCAGAAGAAGCGCTGCTGCGAACTTTCGGAAGCGGCGGGTGCTGATTTCGTCAAAACGTCCACAGGCTACGGCACAAAGGGCTGCACCATCGACGACCTGAAGCTGATGCGCGCGTCCGTTTCCGACCATGTGCGCGTGAAGGGCTCCGGCGGTATCCGCGATTTGGACACCGTGCTCGCCGCCCGCGCCGCCGGTGCATCCCGCTGCGGCGTTTCCGCAACCGAGAAAATCATGGCAGAAGCCGAAGCACGCTACCGCGAAGGGAAGCTATGAGAGGGGGAGACCCAAGGGGCGTTGCCCCTTGACCCCACAAGGGACTTCGTCCCTTGACCCTTTCGCGCGATTGAGTTGGTGACACGCTCATGCAGTACCCGCGTGTTGATTGGGGGAACCCAAGGGGCGTTGCCCCTTGACCCCGCAAGGGACTTCGTCCCTTAACCCTTTCGCGCGATTGAGTTGGTGACACGCTCATGCAGTGCCCGCGTGTTGATTGGGGACACCGCGCAGTCTGCATAAAAACCAAGATGCAAAAAGACCGCCGCACATCTCATGCAGCGGTCTTTCTGATTGTCAATTAGTGCGTCAGCAGCAGCATCGCCACAAACAGCGCCGTAATCACCCAAGTACCGGCCTTGATGTTCTTCGCCTTGCCCGTGCAGAGGTTAATCACCACATAGGACAGCAGGCCGAAGCAAATGCCGTAGGAAATGTTGTACGCGAAGGGCATAATCGCCAGCGTCAGGAACGCCGGAACAGCTTCCGTCGCGTCCAGCCACTTAATGTCCTTGACGCAGTTCATCATCAGCACGCCGACGTAAATCAGCGCCGCCGCCGTCGCGCAGCCGGGAACAAGCTGCGCCACCGGGCTGAGGAACATGGCGACAAGGAACATCAGCGCCGTCACCATCGAGGACAGACCCGTACGACCGCCCTCCGCCACGCCAGAGGAGGATTCGACGAACGTCGTCACCGTGGACGTGCCGCAGATTGCACCCGTGGTGGTCGCAATCGCATCCGCCAGCATCGCCTTGTCCATGTTCGGCACTTCGCCATCCTTGGTCAGCATGTTGCCGCGCGCGCAAGCGCCGTACAGCGTGCCGATGGTGTCAAACATATCCACCATGCAGAACGCCAGCGCGGTTGTCGCAATGGTGAGGACGGTGTTCGCCACGCCATGCGCCTCAACATAGGGCGCGAAGTTGAAGCCCTCGGTGAAGACCTTGCCGAACGCGCCGGAGAAGAACTCCTCAAACGCTGCGAAGGGGCTGGACATCGTGATGTCCGCGCCGAAGTTCGGAATCGTCAGGAAACCCAGCACATAGTACAGCACCGTGCCGCCGACAATGCCCAGCAGGACGGAGCCTTTCACGTTGCGGTGGCTCATGATGGCAATCGCCAGCAGCGCGACGATGGTCACAACCATCGCCATGATGCCCACGTTCCAGCCATTCGCGAGCAGGTTGAAGGACGCCAGCGTGACGCCGGTGGATGCGCTCGGAATGATGATGCCCGCATTCTGCAAGCCAAGGAACGCGATGAACAGACCGATGCCCGCCGGAATCGCGACGCGAACCGCCTGCGGAATCGCCTGGAAGATGAGCTTGCGCAAACCCGTGACGGTCAGGAGGATGAACAGAATACCGTCAAAAAGCACCAGCACGAGGGCGTTGGCATAGCTGAAGCCCAGCCCCAGCACGACCGTGTAAACAAAGTACGCATTCAGACCCATACCGGACGCCTGCGCGAGCGGCAGGTTTGCCAGCAGGCCAATCGCCACCGTGCCGATGACAGCGGAGATGGCAGTGGCGATGTAAATCGCGCCGTAAGTCACGCCGGGGATGCTGGAGAACATGCCCGCATTGACCATCAGGATATACGCCATTGCAAAGAAGGTCGTCAAACCCGCCAAGCATTCGGTCTTGAACGAGCTGCCCTTGGCGGTGTAGCCAAAGTGCCGATCAAGCGCGCTTGTGTTCTTAGAAGTAGCCATTGAATCAATTTCCTCCCTTGATTCCTCGTTTTTCCCCTTTTTCAGGGGCAAGCATTCCTATTATATCATAATTCGCGCCGCATTTCCACATGTTTTTCTGATTTTCTCGTCTTTTGTTCGGATTTACGGAGAAAAGCGACCCAAGGGGCTTTGCCCCTTGACCCCAGCAGGGACGCTGTCCCTGCACCCTGCAAGGGAGTTCCTCCCTTGACCCTTTTTCGCGATTGGATTGAGCGCACTTTCATGCTGTGTCCGCGTGTTTATGCGGGGATTTCGCTCCTGCGGGAGCGCCCCCCCTGCTCCGCAAAAGCACTTTCCCGCAGAAAAGCAATTCCCTTACTTAGCCGCCTTCGCAAACGCATCCCGCAGCCCAACCGTGCGGTTGAACACCGGCAGCTCCGCCGTGGAATCCGGATCCTTGCAGAAATAGCCCGTGCGCAGGAACTGCAGTGCCGTTCCCGGCGCGCATTCCTTCGCATACGGCTCAATCACGCCGCGCACCACCGTCAGACTATGCTGATTCAGCTTCTTCAGGAAGTCATAATCCGCGCGGGACAGATTCGCGTCCGCTTCCTCTGCCTCTTCGGTTTCTTCCGCATCCACCGCATCCTCGGCGGTCGGTTCGGCTTCGTCCTCCAGCGCACTGTCATCCGCCAGCAGCGGATCGTAGAGGCGCGCCTCAAACGGCACAGCGTCCGCCGCGCTCACCCAATGCAGCGTCTTGCCCTTAATCTTGCGGTCAGCGCCCTCGCTGCCGGACAGGCTGTCCATGTCCACCGTGCAGTACACTTCGGTGACGTTGCCGTTCTCGTCCTTCTTGCAGCCCTCGCACTTGACGATGTACGCCCCGTTCAGGCGCACCTCGAAGCCGGGGTACATGCGCTGGAACTTCTTCGCAGGCACTTCCATGAAGTCCTCCTGCTCAATGTACAGCTCTTTGCCGAACGTGACTGTGTGGCTGCCCATTTCGGGGTGCTTCGGGTGATTTTCGACCGTCAGCGTGAGCGTCTTGTCGGCATCCCAGTTCGTCAGCACCACCTTGAGCGGGTGCAGCACCGCCATCACACGCGCAGCCTTTTCGCCCAAATCGTCGCGGATGCAGGCATCCAGCAGCGCGGTATCCACGGTGGAATCCGCCTTGCTCAAGCCGATGCGGCTGACGAAATCGCGAATCGCAGCGGCAGTGCAGCCGCGGCGGCGCAGACCCGACAGCGTGGGCATACGCGGGTCATCCCAGCCTTTGACGTAGCCGCCCATGACCAGCGCGCGCAGCTTGCGTTTGCTCATCACGGTGCGGGTCATGTTCAGGCGGGCGAACTCAATCTGGCGAGGACGTGCCGGCAGCATGGACTGGCTGTGCTCCACCACCCAGTCATACAGCGGGCGATGAATTTCGTATTCCAGTGAGCAGAGGGAGTGGCTAATGCCTTCCAGCGCATCGCCAATCGGGTGCGCGAAGTCGTACATCGGGTAGATGCACCACTTCTTGCCCGTGCGCCAGTGCTCCTTGTAGAGGATGCGGTACATGGTGGGGTCGCGCATGACGATGTTGGGCGACGCCATATCAATCTTGGCGCGCAGGGTATACTGTCCCTCGGCAAATTCGCCCGCGCGCATCCGGCGGAACAGGTCAAGGCTCTCTTCGGCGGGACGGTCGCGCCACGGCGAATTCTTGCCGGGCTTGGTCAGCGTGCCGCGATATTCGCGCATCTGCTCCTTGTTCAGCTCGTCCACATACGCCAGACCGCGCCGAATCCAGTCCTCCGCGATTTCGTAGCACTTATCGTAATAATCAGAAGCGTAATACAGGCCGCCCGTCCAGTCAAAACCCAGCCAGTGAATGTCGTTCTTGATGGCTTCGACAAACTCGGTGTCTTCCTTCGCGGGGTTCGTATCGTCAAAGCGCAGGTTGCACTTGCCGCCGAATTTCTCCGCCGTCAGGAAGTCCGTAATCAGCGCCTTGCAATGGCCAATGTGCATATAGCCGTTGGGTTCGGGAGGAAACCGCGTATGCACTTGCGTGTAGCGACCATCCTTCAAATCCTGTTCGACGGCCTCCCAGACAAAATTACTGCGAGTCGTTGCTTCTTCCATAGAATCGTTTCCTCCTTCTCCATTCTATACCATTTCCAGAATCAAAAAGGCGCAAGCAGGCGGCGCTGACGAATCCGGAAGTAGTATCACCCGAGAAAATATGATACCGGGTATTGCACCATTATAACGGCATTCCCCCGAAATTACAAGGGTTCGCGGAAAAAATCGAGTATTTTGCTGGGGTTTCGCCGGAATCATACCTGAATTTGATTTTTCCCAGCCGCATTTTTTCCTTTTCTTCACCTGTACAGCAGAAAAACTTGCATTCCCCCGCATTCTGTGCTATATTGACGCGGAATCCAATAAGTTAATCGGAGTGAACTGCCATGCCGAATTTTTCGCTTTCTGACGCGGTGTTTGAAAATGCCGCTGCCAAGTACCCGACTCCCTTCCACCTCTACGACGAAGCCGGAATCCGCCGCAATGCCCGCACGCTGAAACAGGCGTTTGCATGGTGCGAAGATTTTGAGGAATATTTCGCCATCAAGGCGCTGCCGAACCCCGCTATCCTCCGCATTCTGAAGGAAGAGGGCTGCGGCGTGGACTGCTCCAGCGACACGGAATTGATGCTCGCGGACGCCTGCGGATTCTCCGGGCGGGACATCATGTTCTCTGCCAACGCCATGCCCTACTATGAGTTCGACGATGCCCGCCGTCTCGGCGCGTTCGTCAACCTCGACGACATTACCCACATTGACATTCTCCGTCAGCACGGCGGCATTCCCGAAACCATCTGCTGCCGCTATAACCCCGGCGGAGACTTCAAAATCGGCAACGAAATCATGGGCAATCCGGGCGACGCGAAGTACGGCTTCACCTATGCCCAATTGCAGGAGGGCTTGAAGCGCCTGAAAGAACTTGGCGCAAAGCGCTTCGGGCTGCACGCGTTCCTCTCCTCCAACAACACGGACGACAACTACTACCCCGCGCTGGCGAAGATTCTCTTCACCTGCGGCCGCGACCTCGCCGCCGAAACCGGCTTGGAGCTGGCGTTCATCAACCTCTCCGGCGGCATCGGCATCCCCTACCGCCCCGACCAGCCCGCCACAGATGTACTCGCTGTCGGCGAAGGTGTCCGCAAGGTATACGAGGAAATCTTCCCGAACGGCGGCGTCGCGCTGAAAACCGAACTCGGCCGCTGGATGACCGGCAACATGGGCTGGCTTGTCACGCGCGTGATTCACGAGAAGCACACCTACAAGGACTACATCGGCGTGGATGCCTGCGCCGCGAACCTCATGCGCCCCGCGATGTACGGCGCGTACCACCACATCACCGTCTGCGGGAAGGAAAGCCTGCCGCATGACCACATCTATGACGTCGTCGGCAGTCTGTGCGAAAATAACGACAAGTTCGCCATCGACCGCGCCCTGCCGGAAATCAAGATCGGTGACCTGCTGGTGATTCATGACACCGGTGCGCACGGTCATGCGATGGGGTATAATTATAATGGTCGTCTGCGGTCGGCAGAGGTGCTCTACACGCAGGATGGGGATTATCGGCTGATTCGCCGCGCGGAGACCGCACAGGATTATTTTGCGACGCTGGATATGGATGAATGCGCGGCGAAACTGGGCTTGACGCCGAAAAAATAAACACGCGGAAGCAGTATGGGAGTGAAACCAACTCAATCGCGCGGAGGGGTCAAGGGGGGGATCCCCCCTTGCGGAGTCCAGAGGCAGCGCCTCTGGTGGGGTTTGGGGCAATGCCCCAACCGTTCCTCGGACGCTCAACTCCAAGGAAGCCGCCAACAAGGCGCAGGCAGCGAAGCGTCCCTGCCAGTAATACTATTTCCAGATAAGAATGCGCCAAGATGCGCCGCGAATTTTTCATTCTGGCTAACGTGAATGAAACGCAGCGTAGCAGCGCTACGCTAAGTGGAATGAGCGGACGCCAGAAGGGAAAAGGCGCAAGCAGATGGCGCAGGTGAATCTGGAAATAGTATAACTTCGCGCGTCCTCAGACGCGCCCCCAAGCCACTCTTTCCATCACCTATGCTGTGTCGCGCCAGATGGGCGCGACCAAATAGCCTGATAACCGCATATCACCGCAACACAAAACGGGCAGGACGCATCACACACGTCCTGCCCGTTCTTCTTGTATTACTTCGCCAGCTGGTTGACTGCATCGACAACCGCCTGAGAGGTCAGCGTCGCGCCCGTCACCGCGTCGATGTCCACGCCCAGCGTCAGCGGCGCTTTCTTGCCGATGAACTGGCTTGTGAACGCTTCGTCGGCACACTTGCCGCCCAGCGCGTAGAATTCGCCGGAAGCATCCACCGTCAGCGCCGTGATGACATGATTCTTGTCAATTTCCACCGTCACGGCCACGCCCTCGTGCCAGCCCTTGACCGTCGCGGTCAGCACCTTCGCGGGCGCTTCCGCATACAGGCTATTCACCGCGTCTACGACCGCCTGAGACGTAATCGTCGCGCTTGCCACCGCGTCAATGCCTTCGCCCAGCGTCAGCGGTGCGCTCTTGCCGATGAACTGGCTCGTGAACGCTTCCTCCGCGCACTTCTGACCCAGACCCGGCGTCTGGCTGGACGCATCCACCACCAGTGCCGTAATCACGCCGTTCTCGTCTGTCACCTGCACCGTGATGTCCGCGCCGCCGAAGCCCGCAATCGTCGCGGTCTTCGCGTTTTCCAGCACCATGGGCGCTTCCGTCGCAGCAGGTGCTTCCGTCGCCACAGGTTCGAGATCCTCCGCCGCCATCGCGGGCGAAGTCAGCGCCGCGTTGATGGCCTCCACCGCTGCCGTCGAGGTGATGGTCGCGCCGGTCAGCCCATCCACATTTTCATTCAGGGTAAACGGGCCGCTCTTGCCGATGAACTGCGCCGTGAACTCTTCGTCCGCGCAGCGCGTGCCGAAGCCGGGCGTCTGCGTGGAAGCGTCGATGACCAGCGCCGCAATCGTGCCGTCGTCATTCAGCGTCAGGCGCGCCGTCACTTCGCCGTTGCCAAAGCCAACAGCCTTGCCCTGATGCACGTCGCCTGTCAGCTCAACCGTCTGCACGGGCTTTTCTTCCTTCACGCCAAACGCCAGCACGTCGCCTTCGACGTCCTTGCCCAGCACATGGCTGATGCACTTCAGCACATCATTGGATGCCGCCAGCACCGCCTTGGAGGTGACGGTCGCGCCGGTAATCGCTTCGATGGTGTCGCCGCCGAACGCGCTCAGACCAATGAACGCCTCCGCACGAGCCGGTTCTTTCCAACGTGCGCCGAAGCCGTCCGTCTCGACAAAGTTCGTGTCGCCAATCTGGCAGCCGACGATTTTGCCATCCATATCAACGCCCAGCGTCACAGCGACATTGCCGCCGTAGCCCTTGGCGGAGGACACCGCGCAGTAGCCGATGGTCTTGCCGTCCTTCTTCGCTTCCACCAGCGATGTAACATTGCAGCCATCCGGAATGCTCATGGTGCTGAAGGAATCCGCCGTCATGACGCTCTGGAACGCCGCGTTCTGCGCCGCTTCCTCATGCGCCTTGATGGGACCCGCCGTAATCGCATTCGTTACCGCCAGCAGCAGCGCCGCCGCCAGCGCAATCAGCGCCAGAATCAGGTACGCCGGAAGCTGTTTCCGAGTTGTCTTGGTTTCACTCATGGTTTATTGCCTCCTCCTGAGAACTATGAAAAAGTGAAATTGAAAGCTGATACTATTTTCAGAGGAAAATAGCATATCATCGCAAGGACGTGTAGCCCCATTGCTTCATCAGGTCGTTCATCATCACCGTGCCGTCGCGCAGAATCATCAGCGCGGGATATCCGTTCTCCTGCGTGAGCTGGAGTGCCTTCTCGCTGCCGAGGACGATGCACGCTGTCGCCAGCGCATCCGCGTCCATGGAGCTTTCCGCAATGATGGTGGCCGACGCCAAATCAGAATCGGACGGCAGTCCCGTCCACGGCGACAGGATGTGATGATACCGCACGCCGTCGATGGTAAAGCCGCGCTCGTAGATGCCGCTGGTCACGACGCTGCGGTCGATGACAGAAACGACGCCGATAGGGCCGCTGGTCACGGCGCTGGGGTCGATGACAGAAAAGGCGCCGATAGGGCTGCTGTTGTTGGGATCGTCCGGATCCTGCACGCCGACGCGGTATGCCGATCCATCCGGCTTCGTCCCGACGGCGTAGACATTGCCGCCGAAATTCAGCATTGCGCCGCTGCACCGCCCACGCACCAGTGCCGCCACTTGGTCTGCAATGTAGCCCTTGGCGATGCCGCCGAGGTCAATTTGCATTCCAGCGGGCAGCGTAACCGTGTTGTTCTCGCCCAGCGTGAGCTGCTCGTCGTCCACCAGCGGCAGGGCGGCGATTCGCTCCTCATCGGTCGGCATACGGTTCGTGCCGCCGGTGAAGTCCCACTGCGCGGTCAGGGGCGCAATCGTGATGGCGAACGCGCCGCCGGTCAAGCGGTTGAGCTTCTTCGCTTCGCTGAGGACGTTCCACGTTTCCGCATCAACGGTCACGGTCTGCCCATGAGCGTTGTTGATGCGGCTGACGTCGCTGCCCTCCACCGTTTTGGAGAGCATGTTCTCGTAGCGCTTGCAAGCCGCCCAGATGTCATCCATCAGGGTGTCGTCCGCGCCGTAGAGCGTGATGGTCACAACTGTGTCGAAGTAGAAACCCACGCCCGTTGTTTTTTCTGCCGGGTCAACCGTGGCGGCCGCGGCGGGGGGTGTCGTCGGGGTTTCGCCGCCTGCCTGCTGCGCACTGCATCCGCCCAGCAGCAGCGTCAACGCCATCAGCCCCGAAAGCACCGCTGTTTTTTTCATTCCTTCACCACCAATTCCACACTTACCCGATTGGGCAGACAGATAATGAATTGCTGATTGGGGCGCGTCTCCCAGTTGTCCAGCGTCACTTCGCCCATTTGGACGCACAGCTGATTATGGCATGTTGAAGATGCCATCACCGCGCCGCGCTCGCTGATCTCAACCACGTTGACACTGCCGTCCTCCTGCGTGACGGTCAATGTCTGCTTCTGCCCCAGCGGCACACGGGCGTACTCCGCGCCATCCACCGTCACGACGATTTCGCCATTTTGCCCCCCGCTCGGACGCAGCAGCGTTACCGCCGCCAGCAATCCGACGGCAAGTGCAACCATCAGCGCAATGACCCAATAGTTCTTCTTATCCATACTGCTCCTTTATCTTGGCATATGAATACATTGTGAATTATACCACGAACTCCATGCCGCGTCAATGTCAAGTTTTCGCGATTCAGTTGACTTTGCTTTCATACTTATATGCTATATGCGCGTGCAGCGCAGGGATTTCGCCTCTGCGGAGGCAAGAATCCTGTTTCAAATTCCTCAATTTTGTGGTATAATGATCCCAGCAGACTTCTGCAAAATGCACGTTAAACCAACGATTAGGAGGATTTTTACCATGGCTAAGGATGCTCCAACTTTTCCGCGACTGCCAATCGTGCTTTTTCCGTCTCGACACCCGGCACGGGAGAGCATTGCACGCGCTGGCTGCGTTGTCCGTTGTAGCGAGGAACAACCGGGTCCTCCCATCGCACGTCAATTCCCTTGCTGATCTGTTTCAACGGCGTGCTGCCCATCAGGCTTTCGATCAGTTCTTCCTTCGATAGTGTCCCGGCTTTCAGTTTCACCATGTTTTCTTCGTTCAGCAGGCCGTTCAGCGAAGGGAGCGTCGAAAAGACCTGCGTGTTTCCTAAATCCTCGATCGGCCGTCCCTGTCCGTCCAGGCATTTCAAGTAAATATTGTTTTTATGGATGCCTTCGTAGAAAGAACCGATAGGTATACCGCCCGTAGCTGTCAGTAACGAAAGGCTCACGTCGCTGCGGCTCAATCCCAACGCACGGGCGGCCGGTTGGTCGTACTCGATTGTCAGGACCGGAACCTGCGGTTCCCAGTCGGTCGTGATCAAGCAGACTTCTGGCGTATTCTCCATAATATGTCGTGCACTGTCCGCCAAACGGTGCAGGACGGCAGGATCATGCTGCTCCGGCGATCTGGCCGATCTGAAGGTCAAGAGCTGCGACATCGAGGCGT
>OLOW01001001.1_pt1 | contig 19564 bp, 19 predicted proteins | sample 1672801 | NCBI WGS metagenome assembly OLOW01 (sample SAMEA3136725, study PRJEB25190) | human gut metagenome | biome: human gut; feature: human-associated habitat; material: faeces | place: Austria | collected 2013 | reverse complement strand
CGACAAGTTTTCAACAGGTGTCTCTATTTCCCTACGAGCGCAGTGTAATTTTATCTCGCAGCGATTTGAGATCCTCGGTTATGGTGCGGTCTTCCTGAATCATCTTCTGAACCTTTTTATAGCTCGTACTGACGGTTGAGTGGTTGCGGTTGCCAAACTCCGCGCCCACCGCCGTAGTCGTCATCTCGCACATCTCGATGGCCAGATATATGGCGATATGGCGGGCTTTGGCTATGTTGGCGTTGCGGCGCGGGCCGATGAGCTCCTCGTGCGTCACGCCGTACTGCTCTTCAATGACAGACTGGACCGTCTGCACGTTGATCTTTTTGGCCGACGTATCGAAGTACTGGCTTGCGATGGCGTCGATGTCGTCGAAACTGAGCTCGCTGCCCTCGCGTTCGCGGTCTCCTGCCTCGCCGGCGCAGCGTTCGCAGAAGCTCTCGAGTTCGCGGATGTTGGTTCCCGAGACTTCTGCCATGTGCTTAAAGTGCTCGTCGGTCAGATGCCCACCATCGCCGCCATAGGCCGCCAGCAGCGAGTCGTCACCCGCCTCGGGTGCGGCGGCTATCGTGTTCTCGTAGTAGCGCTGCAAGATCTTGTATTTCATCTCGTAGCTGGGCTCCGCCACCAAACAGAGCATACCGGCATTAAAACGGCTGGTAAGGCGCTCGTCCATGCTCAGGTCTTTGGGCGCACGGTCGGCTGCGATGACGACTTTTTTGTTGTTGCGGATAAACTCGTCCATGAGCTGGAAGAAGTAGTCCACGCTCGCGCGCTTGCCGATGATGTTTTGAATGTCGTCGATGATGAGCACGTCCACGTCGTGGTATGCCTGCATGATGGGGGCGTTGCTCTTCTTTTGGCGGTCGAACTCCGTCATCAGGTCATCGAGGTACGCCTGTGAGTTGGCGTACTTTACCTTGATCTCGGGCGACTTTTCGGCGAGCTCGTTTTTGATGGCGAGCAGCAGATGGGTCTTGCCCAGCCCCGATTTGCCATAGATGAACAGGGATGTGCATGTGCCGCGTTCGTCCGCGAGCGCGGCAAACTTGAGAGCCGAGCGATAGGCATGGCTGTTTTCGGGGCCGTAGACAAAGTTTTCGAAGGTGAATTTCGAGTTGGCCGCGAGCGGCGCGCCATCGGTGTTCTGCTCGACCGGTGCCGCAGCTGCGGGGACGCTCATGGGCGATGTGGAGGCTGGTTTTGCATTCTTTGCAGGCGCCCCGCCTTTCATCTGGTTCATCATGCGGCGGAAATCGTCGGCCGAAAGCGTGTTTTTGATTGCGATGCCCGAATCCTCGCCCGGTGTTGCGTCGTGCGCGATCGGCATGTGTGTGGCAGCGGGCGTGGGGGCTGCCGACGTCGAGACGGCGGGCATGGTTTCACGGGAAACATCGCCGATTTGATGCTCGGGAGCTGGCACTGCGGCGGCAGCTGGCACCGCCGGGGGGGCGGCGGGTGCCACAGACGCGGCGTTATCTGCCGCGGAGCCCTGCGGTGCCACGATGTTGAGCGCAATCGGTGCAAAGGCGATCTCTTCCAGGTACGCCTCGATGGTCGGCTGATGCTTTTTGAGCTGAGCGATAGCAAATCGTGAGGGGGCCTCAATCGTCAGGGTGTCCTCGGTCAGGCTCACGGCGCGCGATTGCCCCAGCATGTTGATGAGGCGCGCATCTTGGCCGTCGCGCTGGCAAAAGGCGATGGCATCCCCCAGGATGATGCTTGCTTCCTCGTCCACTGTCTCTCCCGTTCCTTAATCTCGAGCCCGCACGCGAGCGCTTCCGATTTCGGTCAGATGATATTTCTGCCCATGTTTGATTACCAAGCCCGCCTGCGCTAAATCGTTGAGCGTGCGCGACCAGGTAGGTGCGGAGTTTCCAAACGCTCGCGCCAAGTCCGTTGCGCCACACTCTTGATGTTGGGCCAGATACCCTAATGCGGCGTTGCCGCGCTCGCCTACAAACACGTCCGACTGCGGTTGTGCGTATTGATTCGCCGCATTAGGATACATCATTTGAGCTGCTGGTTGTTGAGAACTCTGCATGGGTGGCATCTGCTGTTGAAAACTTTGCGGCCACTGTTGGTAAGGCTGCGGCGGCATCTGCTGGGCCCAAAGGTTAAATTGCCCCTGTGGCATCTGCTGATACGGCTGCTGGTACCCCTGGGGATACTGTTGAGGATACGGCTGGGCGTATCCCTGCTGCGGCATATATTGGGGAGGATACCCTTGCGGGTACGGTTGGTAGCCCATTTGCGGGACGTTTGGCATGGCCGCCGTCTGCTGAACGGCGCCTGTGTCCAGATCTGCCGAGCCTTTGCCCTCCGGCATGTTTTGCGCCGTGTGGCCCAGCGATACCTGGGGATCTTGCGCGGGAAAAGCTCCAGGCTGCTGCATGCGCGCCACGGGTTGCTGTGTAAACGTGCTGGGTAGGGCGTATGCCGCCTGCTCCGTCTCGGGGCGCACGGCGGCCCCTCGCCCTCCGGCACGCTCAATTTCCTGCACGCGCTTGGGGTTCAGGCTTACCGTGACCACGGTCCCGTTGCCCATGTTGTCCTCGATGGATACGGCGCCGCCGGCGTTTTCCAAGTACTCCTGAACCATGGGAAACCCTGCTCCGGTTCCGCGGATGTATCGCTTCATGTTGCTGTTTGCGCTGGTAACGCCAAAGTCGAAGGCGCGCTCCTTGTCGTCAATTCCCGGTCCCTGATCTGCGAATCGGATAGTGTCGCCGCCGTCCAGGATCGAGATGATGGGCTCTGCAAAGTGAGCGTGGATAAAGTTTTCGACAATCTCGCGGATAACCATGAGCGAGATGTGCCCGCCCTGCTCTTTCATGCACTGGTAGACGGTGTTGGTTGTCTCTTCCAAATAGGTGCGCACGTCCTTCGGTTCGATGACGATGACGTGCGGCGTCGACAGCATGTCGTCATAGACTGCGATGCGTGCGGCATACATGGCACCCTGCGCTTTCGCAACGGTTTGCTCTTCCTCGCCACGCTTTTCGCGCACGCCGGTGATGTGCTCGTTGTCGGGTGCCGGGTCTCCGGAATCGACCATGGTGTAAAAGTCGTCAGACATGCCGCTCGCAATCTTTCAAAAGGTTTCGAACAAATAGTAGCTCACCGTGCAATGTTTCTCATCTTTCGACAACTTTTCAAAACCTGTTGAAAACTTTGGAAAACGGGCGAAAAGTTCTCAACATTGCCAACATGACCTGTTGAAAACTCGATGAAATATCATGAAAAGTTGCCATGCGGCGCAAATTTCGGTTCAGCTTATGGGGGAACCGTGTGAACTACGCAACCTTTTACCTTTGATTTCTTGACATTTGAACATTGATTTCCCTACAATCTTCAAGCTCACGTGTCTATATCTGCGTCCGCGCTCCCGCGGACACTCGAAATGCAGCAGGAGGAACTTAAGATGAAGCGTACGTATCAGCCTAATAAGCGTAAGCGTGCCAAGACCCATGGCTTCCGTGCCCGTATGGCTACCAAGGGTGGTCGTGCCGTGCTCGCCCGTCGCCGCGCCAAGGGCCGCAAGCGTCTCACTGTCTAGCAGCGATACACACATCTCGCATGAAGACTATTAAGTCTCGGCAAGATTTCGAGCATGTGTTCAGTCAGGGGCGTCGTTTCAATCACCCTCTGATTCGAATGACCATATGTGAATCGGTTGGCGAAGGCGACTCCGGAAGGGTCGCCTTCGTTGGTGCTAAACGGCTCGGTTGTGCAGTCGTGCGCAACCGTTCTAAGCGTGTGATGCGCGAGGCCGCTCGCAGCTGCGGATTTCCCGTTGCGGGTTATGACATCATCTTGTTCGCGACTCCCAAGACGAGGATCTCCTCGCCGCAGGAGATGGACAAGGCATTGCGTTCGCTTATGAAACGCGCCGGCGTTGCCGGGGAGGAGCGATGAGCAATCACGTTTTGCGACGTGTTGCCATCGCTCCTATTCGCATATATCAACAGGTTATTTCGCCCTTATTACCTGACGCCTGCATTTATTACCCAACGTGCTCGCAATATGCCGTTCAGGCGATTGAGAAGTACGGTGTTTTGAGAGGCTGCTGGCTTGCCGTGAGGCGCATCGCTCGCTGCAATCCCCTGCACGTCGGCGGTTATGACCCTGTGCCCTAGCGGGCACTCGCTATCGGAGGAAAACTTACATGTGGGATTGGATCGTTAACATCCTTTTCGAGCTGCTCAAGCTCATCCAGACCTTTGCGGTCGACTGGGGCCTGTCCATCATCATCCTGGTGGTCATCATCCGTCTGCTGCTGACGCCGCTTATGCTCAAGTCGACCAAGTCGACGGCTCGCATGCAGGTGCTGCAGCCCAAGATGCTCGAGATCCAGGAGCGCTATGCCGACGATCCCCAGCGCCAGGCCGAGGAGATGCAGAAGTTCTACAGCGAGAACAAGTTCAACCCCATGGCTGGTTGTCTGCCGCTGTTGATCCAGATGCCTGTCCTGTTCGCCCTGTTTACGCTGCTGCGTAACCTGCCGAACTACTTTAGCGACGGCACGTTCTCGTTCTTCAACATCCTGCCTGACCTTACCACCACGCCGAGCGCTTCCTTTGCCGATGGCTTTATGGTTGCGCTGCCTGCGCTGGTTTGCCTGATTCTGTTTGCCGTTCTCACTTTGATTCCGCAGCTTTACATGTCGCGCAATCAGACTGGCCAGCAGGCCCAGAGCATGCGTATGATGGCTGTTGTCATGACCGTCATGATGCTTTGGATGGGTTGGAGCCTGCCCGTCGGCGTTCTGCTGTACTACGATGTGTCTTCTGCCTGGCAGGTTGTCCAGCAGATCTTCGTGACGCAGAAGGTTATCGATAAGGCTAAGGCCGATGAGGAGGAGCGTCTCAAGAACGCTCCGCTTCAGGTCGAGGTTACTCGTCGCGAGAAAAAGCCGCGCCCGCACAAGAAGAAGTAGTCGGGATATCAATCTTATTTAGGTACCTAACTTTTGGAGTTCGTTATGTCTGAAGAGATCGTCGAGGATATGCTTGAGGAGGTTGCCCCGCAGGTCGCGGGCGATTACCCCGAGATTGCACAGCGTTACAAGGCTGGTGAAGAACTGACCGATGAGGAGCTCGACACCATTGCCGATGTTGCTATTTCCATTCTGCGTTCCATCCTTTCGCACTTCGATGCGGCGAACTCTCCCATCGATGAGTATGAGGGCGATGAGGGTGAGTTGATTCTGGACGTAACCGCTCCGGATCTTGCTGTACTCATTGGTCGTCATGGACGTACCCTCGATGCTCTTCAGGTTATGTTCTCGCTGCTGGTGAGCCGCAAGCTTGGCTTTAGGTATCCGGTTGTGGTTGACGTTGAGGGCTACAAGAGCCGTCGTCAGGACAAGGTTGCCTCAATGGCCCAGTCGGCCGCCGAGCGTGCCATCCGTACCCATAAGAGTGTTTCGCTTCCGCCCATGAATGCCTATGAGCGCCGACTGGTTCATATCGCACTTCGTGGCAATGATGCTGTCGATACCCATTCTGAGGGTTCTGACCCTGATCGCCATGTGGTGATTGTTGCTCGATAATCTACTCGAGCTTATGCTAAGGGGGCGTGGTTTCCACGTCCCCTTTTTTTGTCAAAAGTTCTCGATACACTGATTTTTGTCAGAAAGGAGAATGTCATGTTTGTCCTTACTCAGGAACAAGCAACACAAATGCTTGAGCATCTCACTACCTACTGCAGGGACTATTCTTTAAAAGTTTCATCGGATGAATTGAAGGCTTGTATCAGCCATCTTGATCTTGTCCTTCAAGCCAATAAAACAACTAATTTGACCCGAATTCTTAATGTTGAAGATGCTGCTGTACTTCATATTTTGGATTCACTTGTGTTGCTACCTTACATAGAGAAGGCGTCCGAAGGAGCATTGCTCGATATGGGTACTGGTGCAGGTTTCCCGGGTATTCCTTTGACGATTGTTACGCATCGTAGAGCGACCTATATTGATTCAGTCGGCAAGAAGGTCGATGCTGTCAATTCATTTGTTCAGACTCTCGGATTAAAACATGCACATGCAGTTCATGATCGCCTTGAAGAATATGCTCGATCTCATAAGAAGCAGTTCTCTGTTGTAACAGCTCGTGCATTGGCGCCTTTACCAGTTCTTGTTGAGTATGCTGCTCCGTATCTTAAGGATGGTGGACTCTTTATTGTTACTAAGGGTAATCCGTCTGATCAAGAGCTTGCTTCGGGTATGTCTGCTGCAAAGATCTGTGGCTTTACGTTGTTCCAGAACGATGCAATTGATTTGCCGGGTGGTTTAGGCCATAGGGAGTTCATTGTTCTTAAGAAGAGTTATCCGGCTTCTGTTTCATTGCCTCGTGCAAATGGTATGGCTAAGAAGAACCCGCTTGCTTAGATGTTTCACGTGAAACATAATGGATAGTAATAACCTGCAATGTTTCACGTGAAACATTGCAGGGATATCGAATCGGAATGTTTCACGTGAAACATCCTCCGTTTGACAGCTTTAATACACACAAGGAGGGACCGTGGGATTTCGCGACGTTAAGCGTTCTAAGAGCGCAAAAGACACGCGCATCATTGCTATCATCAACCAAAAAGGCGGCGTAGGTAAGTCCACCACAGCTGTAAATCTTGCAGCAGCGTTGGGTGAACTGGGCCGAAAAACGTTAATTGTTGATTTTGACCCGCAGGGTAATAGTACGAGTGGTTTTGGAATCGAAAAAGAAGAACTCAATCACTGCATATATGATGCATTGCTGAACGATGTTCCGGCAGAATCACTCATTCTTGATACAAATTGCAGTAAGGTATTTGTAATCCCGGCTACTATCCAGCTTGCAGGTGCGGAAATCGAACTTGTCAGTGCGATTGCCCGTGAGACTCGCTTAAAGGATCTGCTTGAGCCTGTTCAGGATGAGTTTGATTTTATATTTATCGACTGTCCGCCATCGCTTGGTTTGTTAACCATTAATGCGTTAACAGCTGCGGATAGTGTTTTGATTCCGATTCAGTGTGAATATTACGCACTCGAAGGTGTCACAAAGCTGCTTGAATCGATGAAGATGGTTAAAACACGCCTAAATAAGAGCCTTGATACTTATGGCGTGCTTATGACTATGTACGATTCGCGCACATCGCTTTCGAACCAGGTTGTGGAAGAAGTTCAATCGTATTTTGGAGACAAAGCATTCACGACCTTGATTCCACGTACGGTTAAAATTTCAGAAGCACCGTCGTTCGGTGAGCCTGTAATTACCTATGCGCCACAGAATAAGGGCGCAAAGGCGTATATGAACCTTGCTAAAGAGGTGATTAAGCGTGCCTAGCCCTAAGAAGCGCGGCGGCTTGGGCCGTGGACTCAATGCACTGGTTTCAGAAGCTGAATATGAGACTGGTGGATCTGCAGCGTCAGCATCAAATGCTGCTTCGGAAACTAAACTTCCAATCGAAGACATCGTTCCGAATCCAAATCAGCCACGAATTCATTTCAACGAGACTGAGCTTCGCGAGTTGAGTGAGTCAATCCAGGAGCACGGCGTTCTGCAGCCGCTTCTTGTGCGCAAGCACGGTAACGGCTATGAGATTATTGCGGGTGAACGCCGTTATCAGGCTTCGAAGCTTGCTGGCCTTGAAGAGCTCCCCGTCATCATTAAGGACGTTGATGATGAGGAAATGCTCGCACTCGCGCTGATTGAAAATCTTCAGCGCTCTGACCTTAACCCCGTCGAAGAGGCTAAGGGATATCGACAGCTCATCGATTCAAGCGGAATGACTCAGGAAGCCTTGTCAAAGGCTGTCAGCAAGTCTCGCTCTGCAATCACCAATTCGTTGCGCTTGCTTGATCTTCCAGAGGTAGTTCAGCACATGATCTTCGAAGGCAAGCTGACTGCTGGTCATGCTCGTGCAATTCTTGCTGTTCCGTATGAAGATGCGCGTATTAAACTTGCAGAGAAAGTTGTTGCAGAGGGTTTGTCTGTCCGTGCGACAGAAAATCTTGCTCCACTGTTTTCTGCCGGAGAGACGCTTAAAACACCACGCCCTGCAACGCCTCAGTCTTTTAAGAAAGCTGCACGCGTTCTGCGTCAGGTGTTTAACACGAACGTTCGCGTCAAGAGCTCGCGCGGTAAGAATAAAATCGAGATTGAGTTTAAGGACGAGGAAGAGCTGTCTCGCATTCTTGGCGAGATGATTCAATTTGACCAGGGAGATCAGGATGAAGAATAAAGTTCTGACTACTCTTGCTTTGGCTGCAACTGTAGCGGTTGGTGCGTTTGTGGGATTTAAGATCGCAACAGATGATGAGTTGCGTGGTCGTCTTCTTCGCGGGGCGCAGGATATCGTCGATACATCCAAAAAGAAAATGGATGTTATGACTGAGGATGTCGCTATGCGTACAGCTCAGGTAACTAAGAATCCCAAGATTAATCAAGATTGGGTTAATCATCAATGGGAAAATGTAGGCTTTTAGGTACCTAACAATTATTAGCCTATATTTATGGGGTCCTTGTCTGAATGCCAGAACAGGGACCCCTTGTTTCTTGCGAAAAAGTTGTTGAACGATTGCGTGATGAAGATTAGTGATAGATATGAAAAAGCCCCGGTTGCAATTAGGCAACCGGGGCTGTTCGATGTTTCACATGAAACGTTTAGGTTAGTCTCCCCTACGCGTTCTTCTGAATCTTGAAGCGCTGCTTGAGCTGGCCGCAAGCAGCGTCGATATCGTTGCCGCGAGAGTTACGGATCGTGGTCTCAATACCACGGGACTCAAGACGACGCTGAAGGTCTTCAACCTTATGAATCGGCGACGGCTTGAGAGGACTGCCTTCGATGTCGTTGAGCTGGATTAGGTTGACGTGGCACAGCGTGCCCTCGCAGAAGTCACAGAGCGCCTGCATCTCGGGGTTGGTGTCATTGACGCCCTCGATCATGGCGTATTCGTATGTCGGACGGCGTCCGGTCTTTTCGGTGTAGAGCCGAAGGGCCTCGTGAAGGCGCAGAAGCGTGTACTTCTTAACGCCTGGCATGAGCTTATTGCGGGTGGATTGAATGGCAGAGTGCAGCGAGACAGCGAGAGTAAACTGCTCGGGAATGTCAGCAAACTTGCGGATGCCAGGAATAACGCCGCTGGTGGAGACGGTGAGGTGGCGCGCTCCGATGCCGATGCCATCGGGGTCATTAAGAATGCGTAGTGCTTTGAGGACCTCGTCGTAGTTGGCAAAAGGTTCGCCCTGACCCATGAACACAACGCTCGTCGCGCGCTCACCAAAGTCATTGGAAACGTGGAGTACCTGGTCAACGATCTCCTGAGCGGTCAGCGAGCGCTTGAGGCCGTTCAGGCCCGTAGCGCAAAAAGCGCAGCCCATGCCACAGCCGGCTTGGGTAGATACGCAGACAGACAGCTTGTTGCGACGGGGCATGCCGACGGTCTCGACGGAGATGCCGTCGTGGTACTCGAGTAGGTATTTACGAGAGCCATCCTTAGACACTTGCTTGGTGAGTTCGGTCGGCGTGTCGAAGGCGAATGCCTCCTTCAGCTGCTCGCGGAAGGCCTTGGGAAGGTTGGTCATATCATCAAACGAACAAACATTCTTCTCAAAAACCCATTCGACAAGCTGCTTCGCACGGAAGGCGGGTTGGCCGAGTTCGGCGACAAGTTCGCGAATATCATTTTGGCTCAAGTCGCGAATGTCTTGAGATTTAGTCCTGGGATTCATGGAAGCCTTTCGATTTTGGGGAAACGTAGAGGGTATCGCTACAATATGGTATCAGCTGCAGGAATTATAGAGGAGGAGTCTGCCCATGCCGGGTAAAAGCCTAGAGAACATGCACGTAGCGGTCTTGGCGGGCGGCCATTCCGCCGAACGCGAGATTTCGCTCAATTCGGGAAAAAATGTCGTGGTGGCACTGAAAGAGGCCGGCTACACCTCGGTGGAGCTGCTCGACACCGCCGCCGATGACTTTATGGTGACTATGGCGACCGGTGGCTTTGACGTGGCGTTTATCGCCATGCACGGAGCCGGCGGCGAGGATGGCGCCATGCAGGGGGCCATGGAGACGCTGGGTATCCCCTACACGGCGTCAGGCGTGCTCGCCAGCGCATGTGGCGCCGATAAAGAGGTTTCGAAGCTTCTGTATGCCAAGGCGGGCATCCCCGTTGCCCCTGGCCTGGCTCTTGAGGTGGGCGACGAGGTCGATATCGATCGTATCGTCGAGATTTGTGGCGAGCGTTGCTTTGTAAAGCCCGCCGTCAACGGCTCCAGCTACGGCATTTCGCTCGTCCATGAGCCCTCCGAGCTGCCCGCGGCGATCTCCAAGGCTTTTGAGTACGGTGATAAGGTGCTGGTCGAAAAATGTATCGAGGGAACCGAGATCACCGTGGGCGTGTACGGCGAGGACAACGTGCGCGCCCTGCCGATCGTCGAGATTCGCAAGCCCGAGGACTGCGAGTTCTACGACCTGGATGTAAAGTACGTCGATCCCACGGATATCCACCGTATTCCGGCGCAGATTTCGCCCGAAAACTATGCACGTGCCCAGAAACTTGCCTGTGCGGCCCACAAAGCCCTCGGCTGTCTGGGCATTTCGCGCAGCGATTTTATCGTGAGCGAGGACGGCCCTGTCATTCTCGAGACCAACACCATTCCCGGCATGACCGATACGTCGCTGTATCCCGATGAGATTCGCCATACCGACGACATGACGTTCCCGCAGGTGTGCGACAGCCTGATCCGTATGGGTCTCCGTCGAGCGGGCGTTGCATGCTAATCGAGGACGCCGTATCTCCTGGAACGCCGCAGTTTGTCATCGATTCTTATGCCACGCTCGCCGAGCGCGCTAAGACGCAGCCGTTTGGTCTCATCGAGGAGGACGTAATCGTCCTCGATACCGAGACCACGGGTCTTTCGGTGCAGGACAACGAGTTAATTGAGATTTCCGCGGCCCGCCTTTCGGGCCGCGAGGTCATTGACCGCTTTGATACGTTCGTGCATCCCAAGCAGCTGATTCCCGCAGAGATTACCGAGCTCACGAGCATTACGAACGCCGATGTGGCAGATGCTCCGTCGGCCGTCGAGGCCGTCGCGGCGCTCGCCGACTTTGTGGGCGGCTGTCCTGTTATCGCACATAACGCCACGTTTGACCGGTCGTTCATCGAATCGGTCAAGGGCGGCGTCAATGTGAGTGATATCTGGATCGATTCACTGGCGCTGTCGCGCATTGCGCTTCCGCGCCTGACATCGCACAAACTGTCCTTTATGGCCGACTTGTTTGGGTGCGATTCGGTGTCGCACCGTGCGAACGCAGACGTTGATGCCCTGTGCGGTGTGTGGCGCGTGCTGTTGGTCGCACTCACCGACCTGCCTTCGGGCCTTATGGCGCGCTTGGCGGACATGCACGCGGACGTGCCTTGGTCCTATCGCCCCATTTTTTCTTTTTTGGCTGGCCAGAATCCGGGTTCGATATTTTCGCTCAGCGCCGCTCGTGCCGACGTACTCAAGGCCGATCGCGCAGACGATCGCGTTGATGCGGACGAGCTGCCGGTCCTTAAGATGCCGAGCCGTGAAGAGATCGAGGCGGATTACGCCCCCGGCGGCCTGGTCAATCGCATGTACCCCACCTATGAGCCGCGCGACGAGCAGATCGCGATGGCGGTTGAGGTGCGCGATGCTCTGGTCACGGGTACCCATCGCGTGATCGAGGCGGGCACGGGCGTCGGTAAGTCGATGGCCTATCTCGTGCCCTTCGCCGAGGCCGCCCGCCGAAACAACATTACCGTCGGCATTGCGACCAAATCGAATAATCTTGCCGACCAGCTTATGTACCATGAGTTGCCAAAGCTCGCCGAACAGCTGGACGGGGGCCTGTCATTTTGTGCGCTCAAGGGCTATGACCACTATCCGTGCCTGCGTAAGCTCGAGCGCATGAGCCACGGTCAGGTTGAGATTACCACCAAGCGCGATCCTGCTGACACGCTCACGGCGGTTGCGGTGATCATGGCGTATGTGTGCCAATCTGCCGATGGCGACCTCGATTCACTCGGCATTCGCTGGCGCAGCGTCAACCGTCCCGACTTTACGACGGCTTCACGCGAGTGCGCTCGTCGTCTGTGTCCATTCTTTCCCGACAAATGCCTAGTCCACGGGGCGCGTCGTCGTGCGGCGCACGCCGACGTGGTGGTCACCAACCATTCCCTGCTGTTCCGCAACGTGGCCGCCGAGGGAAGGATTTTGCCTCCGATTCGTCACTGGGTGGTCGATGAGGCCCATTCCATCGAGCGCGAGGCTCGTCGTCAATGGGCACGCGTGGTTTCGGCAGATGAGTCGCGCGTGCTGTTTGAGCGCTTGGGTGGGTCGAGTGCCGGCGCACTGAGTCAGGTTTCCCGCGATCTGGCCACTTCCGAGGGCTCTACGCTCTACCTGGGACTCACCGCCAAAGCGACGTCGACGGTTGCCCGCGCGAGCATGGCGATTGCCGATGTGTTCGATGGTGTGCGCGAGCTTGGCCGCCGTGCCCGCGGGGGCTATGACAACACGAATCTATGGATTGGCCCCGAGCTTCGCGAGTCGGATGACTGGCACGATTTTTTGCAGTCGGCCCATACCGCAATTGATGCGCTGGATCAGGCGGATAAAAGCGTAGACGCGCTGGTGCAAGCCGTCGCTGCCGATAAGCCCGAGGTCGTCATCGACCTGGGTGACATCTCGCGCCGTCTGCACGAGCTGGCCGAGAATCTCAAGCTCATCATTGAGGGCACGGATGAGCACTACGTGTACTCGCTGCAGGTGAACCGCCGGCTGCGAGCGGGCGGGGAGTCTATGACCGCCGAGCGCATCGATATCGGCGAGGCCCTGGCGAACGAGTGGCTGCCCGAGGTGCACACGGCCATCTTCGCTTCGGCGACCATGACGGTGTCCAAGAGCTTTGAGCATTTCAACCATGCCGTCGGCCTCGATCGCATCGGTGCGTCGACATCCTCATCCCTGCACCTGGATTCGAGCTATGACTTTGACTCGAATATGGCCGTGGTCGTGGCGGGGGACATTCCCGATCCGCGCGATCGCGAGCGCTATCTGTCGGCGCTTGAGTGCGTGCTGGTCGATGCCCATCTCGCCATGGGTGGATCGGTGCTCACGCTCTTTACTAACAGGCGCGATATGGAGGATCTGCATGCCCGTGTCGAGCCCAAATTGGCGCGAGCGGGTCTGGAGCTCAATTGCCAACAGCGTAACTCGTCCCCGCGTCGTCTGCGCGATCGGTTTATCAATGAGCCGACCTCATCGCTCTTTGCGCTCAAGGCATTTTGGGAGGGCTTTGACGCCAGCGGCGAGACACTGCGTTGCGTCATTATCCCCAAGCTGCCGTTCTCGAGCCCCACGGATCCTCTTTCGTGTGAGCGCAACCTGCGCGAGGACCGCGCCTGGGCGCGCTACTCGCTGCCCGAGGCGGTACTCGAAGTCAAGCAGGCCGCTGGCCGTCTCATCCGCTCGTCGACTGATTGCGGCGTGCTCATCTTGGCAGATCCGCGCTTGGTGACAAAGGGCTACGGCAAGAAGTTCTTGACGTCGCTGCCCACGACTTCCTACCAGCGTATCGAGTCGGCGCAGATCGGTCATTATTTGCAGCTGTGGCGTGCACGCCACGAACGACGCCGTTAAAGCGGGAAGGTCAGGCTCTTCGCCATATCGCATAGACGCAATGCCTGGGCGGGGTCATCCAGTATGCGGATGGCTCCGCCCGCTGCGATTACCTGGCAGAACAGCCAGTGCTCTGACCCATAACGCACGGTCACCGTTGCCATGTCCGCCCCGTTTGGCTCAATCGACATGATGCCGGCCCAGTCTAGGCGCTCTGCCATGTCAAGCGGCATGAGGAGTTTTGCGCTCTGCTCCGCTCGGGAAAGGGATTCGTGGAGGGACGAGGACGCGGGCGTGTGGCGCTCCACGGAATCGTCGGTAAGGGCAAGGCCTTCGATTTTGTCCATGCGGTAGGAGCGCTGCCCATCAACTTCGACATCCCAGGCGATCAGATATGTTTGATCGCCATGCGTCGCGATGCGCAGGGGGTCGATGAGACGTTCGCGCGGCCGTGCGTCGTCCATCGAGCGGTAGGTGATGCGGCATCGAACGCCGTCTTGAATCGCGCAGTTCAGCTGTTGCCAGTGCGATCCTCGGGCAACGGTATCGACGACGCGCTGGTTGTAGCCGAGCTCCTCGGGTAGGAGGGCATGCCGGATACGCTCTGCTGCCCGAGAGTCGATTCCCATCGATTCGAGTTCGTGGTTGAGCACGGCACCTTCGGCGGCACTTAGGCGCAAGGGCAGCACACGCCCCGCATCGCCTGTCAGGATGATGCGCTCGCCGTGGCGCTCGCAGATGATGCGTGCGCCCGACTCACGGTCAGCGAGGGTCGAGACGATATCGATAATTTCGTCGAGCGCCGCACCCGTGATATCAAAACGGCTGCAGATATCCCCTCGTGTCATACCGGTCTCACCGGCAGCGTAGTACCGGCACGACCGGCTTCTGCCCCCCACCGAGCAATACGACGACCCGATGGGGCGTCAGACGGACTTAAGCGTCATCTCGAAGAAGATCGAACACTGCAAAGCCTGCGGCATCCGCCCGCTGGCCTACGGCGCGGTTTACGCGGCAACAAAGGACACCTTTGCAGCGCACCCAACGTGGGGAATGTACACGATGGACGGTCAGCCGATGACCTTTGCCGGATGGCTGTACTATATGAATGTGGCGTCCTCCTGCGGCTGGGCGAAGCATATTGTGGAGGAATTCCGCAGTGCCGTGCGCTTCGGCTTTTCCGGCATCCACATGGATACCTATGGCTTTCCAAAACGGATCTGGGACGCGGAGCACCGCCCCGTGGAGCTGGCGGACGAGTTCCCGCACCTGATCGATGCGGCGGCGCAGGCCGTCCGCGAGGAAGCGGCCGACGGCGGCGTGATCTTCAACGCCGTCAATAACTGGCCAACGGAAACCGTCGCCGCGGCGGCACAGGACGCGGTGTATATCGAAGTCTGGCCGCCCCACGATACCTATTTTGACCTTTACCGCCTGATTCGGGAAGCGCGGCTGCTGTCCCACCGGAACGTCATCCTTGCCGCCTATCTGAAGGCGTTTCAGGGGGAGGATATGGACGCGGCAGAGCGCTCATTCCGTCTTGCGTGGGCGGTGATCTCTGCCTCCGGCGGTACGCAGCTCGTTCTGGGCGAGAACCGCAGCCTGCTGCGGGACAGTTATTATGTCAATTACGCCCACCTGCGGGAAAGCTTTCTTCCAATCGTGCAGCGGAATTGCGATTTTCTTGTCAGATACAAGGATTTGTTATATAATGATCCCGGTATGGATATTGGCAAGACGGCCTCCGGCGGCATTAACGAGGACGTCCGTTTCTTCTCCGATGCCTGCGCTTTCTCCACGGACGGACAGGCGGACACGGTCTGGACGCTCCTCCGCGAATCCCGTGACCGGCTGACCCTCCACCTGATCAACCTGACCGGCAACAACGCCATGTGGAATGAGGGAAAGCGGGAACCAACCCCGGCAGCGGGTATTTCGGCGGCCATCCGCCTTGACCGGCCGGTGCGCGGCATCTACTGTGCCTCGCCGGACAGCGAGTGTCTGGCGGCGCAAAAGCTTCCCTACACGGCGGAGCAAACGAAGAACGGCTGCATCTATACCGTAAAGCTGCCCGACGTGCGCTGCTGGACTGCCGTGTGGGTGCAACTGGAGGAATGACGATGCTTCTGTCTTACAATGCAGATCTGCTTCCCCGTGTACGGATGCTGGGGCGGATCAACTACACCGAGCCGTGGATTCACTTTTCCCGGACGATCGACGAGTATGTCCTGTATGTGATCCGTGACGGGAATATGTATCTGCAGGAGGACGGAATTTTCTATCACCTCAAGGCAGGGGACTTCTTCCTGCTTGAGCCGGGGCTGTGCCACGAGGGCTATCAGCGCGCGGCCTGCAATTATTACTATGCCCATTTCACCCACCCGGAAATGGCGCGGATGAAGGATGAGGACGCGGCCATGGCGCTGCTTGCGGAAAAGCGCAGGCTGAGCCTTGTGAGCTACAATCTGGACGAAGCCGACCCCACCGACCCCATCACCTATCTTCCGAAGCAGTTTCACCTGCCGGGCAGTGAGTTCAATACGATACTCCGCACCGCGCTGGACTGCTACAATGCCCGGGAGGAGCACTACAAGCGCCGCACCGCCGCGCTGCTGCATTCGTTCTTTCTGGAAGTGGCACATGAGCACCTGCTGGCGCGGGGCGCTGCTCAGGGGAAGAAACTGAAAAAGTCGGAAGTCGTGGCCGAGCGGCTGCTCCATTACCTCAACGAAAATTATACGCGGCCGCTGTCGAGCCAGGAGATCGAAGATGTCTTCGAGATGAATTTCGACTACATGAACCGTGCCTTTTCCAAGCTGACCGACGCGCCGATCTTTACATATCTCAACACGCTGCGCATTTATAACGCCCAGCAGCTGATTGCGACCACGGATCTGCCGTTTCAGGAGATCGCGTACCTAGTGGGGATCGACGACCGGTATTATTTCTCAAAGCTGTTCCGGAAGAAAACGGGCATGAGTCCCTCGGAGTATTACAAGGAAGTGAGGAACCGCGGCGATGCAGAGAGACTATAGAACCGCCGGCTTCGTGCGGCTGTGCTTTGAAAAGCTGCTGCCGCTGATGGTGCTGAATCTGCTTTTTCTGCTGACCTGCCTGCCGGTGCTGACGGCTCCCGCAGGATGGACGGCATTATGCCGCGCCTGCCAGAGTCTGCTGTTGGAGGAAAAACAGCCGTACCGCCGCTTTCTGAACAGCTTCCGTGCCAATTTTCTCCCGTCGCTTCCTCTCGGGCTGCTCTTTTTCGCCGGTCCGGCGGCAATTCTTTACGGCGGCTGGTTCTATTTCCAGCTTACAGAGGGGGCGGGAGTCGGGGCGGTGCTGGCCTGCTTCTGCCTGATTGGCAGCTATCTGCTGTGGTGCATCGGCGCTCTGGCCTTTCAGATGCAGGCGCGGGTGGAGCTGAAGCTCCCGGCGCTGCTGAAAAACGCGATTTGCCTGACCTTTCGCTGCCCCGCTCTGGTGCTTGGCTGGCTGCTGCTTGCCCTTGCGCTGACGGCGGTAATGGCGCTTCTGCTGCCCTACAGCCTGCCCTGGCTGGCGCTGCTGGGCGGGTCGCTGCCCTGCTTTACGGCGGCGCGGGGCGCGCTGCCGGTTATTGACGATCTCATTGTGAAGGAGTGAACGATTCCATGAAAAGCCCATGGTGGAAGGAACGTGTGTTCTATCAGATTTATCCCCGCAGCTTTCAGGATTCCAACGGCGACGGCATCGGGGACATCCCCGGTCTGATCTCCCGGCTGGATTACCTGCAATGGCTGGGCATCGGTGCGGTATGGCTCTGCCCGGTCTACGACTCGCCCAACGACGATATGGGCTACGACATCCGCGACTACCGGAAGATCATGTCCGAATTCGGCACGATGGAGGACTTCGACCGACTGCTGGAGGAAATGCACCGGCGGGATATTAAGCTGGTCATGGATCTGGTCGTCAACCATTCCTCGGACGAGAACGCATGGTTTGTCGAATCGAGAAAATCCAAAGACAATCCCTACCGCGACTATTACATCTGGCGCGACGGACGCGGCGGGAAGGAGCCGAACAACTGGTCATCCTTCTTCACGCCGTCGGCATGGAGCTATGATGCGGCGACAGAGCAGTGGTATCTGCATCTTTTCGGGGAGAAGCAGCCTGACCTCAACTGGGAAAATCCGAAGCTTCGGGAAGAAGTCTACGCCATGATCAACTGGTGGTTCGACAAGGGCGTGGACGGGTTCCGCATGGATGTGATCAGCCTGATCGCCAAAGCACCCGGCCTGCCCGACGCCAGCGGCTCAGGCTACGCTTTCCCGGGCGAGCATACGGCCTTCCAGCCGGCGCTGCATTCCCATCTGCGCGAGATGCGCAAACGCTGCTTTAACGGCCGGGATTGTATGTGCGTAGGCGAAACGACCTGCGTCACTCTGGATAACGCGAACAGTGTCGTCGGGGACGGGAGAGAACTGGACCTGCTGTTCCAGTTTGACATCATGGACATCGACGGCGAGAACGGGAAGTGGAACGTGATCCCCTTTTCTCTGAAAAAGTTCAAGGCGCTGACCGCCGCATGGCAAAGCGCACTGGACTGGAACACGCTGTTCTGGAGCAACCATGACCAGCCCCGCATCGTATCCCGCTGGGGCTGCACCGCGTCGGAGACGCTCCGGCAACGGAGCGCCAGAATGCTGGCGGTGGCCATGTATTTGCAGCGGGGAACGCCCTTCATTTATCAGGGTGAGGAGATCGGCATGACGAATTATCCCTTTGCCGATGCCTCGCAGCTGCGGGACATTGAAAGCCTGAACCTTCTGAAAGAGGCAAAGACGGACGCGCAAAAGGCGTGGGTGTGGAACGGCATCCAGCACAAGGGGCGCGACAACGCCAGAACGCCGATGCAGTGGGACAGCACAGCGAATGGAGGCTTCACCACAGGAACGCCCTGGATCGCCGTAAATCCCAACGCTGTCGAGATCAATGTACAGCGCGCCCGGGAGGACGAAAACTCCATCCTGCACTTCTACCGCCGCCTGATTGCCCTGCGCAAAGGAAGTGACATCCTCAAATGGGGCAGCTTCCAGCTGCTCGTCCCCGATGACCCGCAGCTTTTTGCCTACCGCAGGAGCCTTGATGGGGCAGATATCACCGCCTGGTGCAATTTCAGCCCCAATCCCTGCCAGCTTCCCCAGCCGGTTACCGGAACGCCCCTGCTCTCGGAAGCCCTAACCCACACCACACTTGCCCCCTACGGCTTCGTGGTTATTTCCGGGCAATGACATTCCCGGCCTGATAACAGATTTGGGGCGAATTTCTCTGTTATACTAATTTCTAATTAAATCTATTATAGAAAATTGATTATCTTTTTAGAAGTTCTTAAATGCCGCCAAAGCCTTATGTTTCAAGGCTTTCCGGCATTTCTTGTTACGGAAGATGTTCTTAAATCTCCTTAAATCCCCTCACGTTTTCCTGTTCAAAGGTAGTAGGCAAAGTAGTAAATTCAGCTTTTACTACTAAGCAATCAACCGTTCCATTTCTGCCATTGCATTGTCCGGTGTAGCGTGTGCGTAGTAGTTCAGCGTCATATTGATGTTGGAATGTCCCATGATGTACTGTAACGCTTTCGGGTTCATTCCCGCGTTTGCTAAGTTGGTGCAGAACGTGTGGCGTAAGGTATGCGGCGTTGTCACTTTCGGTAAGGCTTCCTCATGGCTCTTGTTGTACTTCTTCACAAGCCCCCGGAACATACTGTCATAGTTTGCAGCCACTTTCGGCTTTCCGTCCCTGTTGAGGAATAAGAAACGACTGTACCCGTCAATGATAACCGGCATTGCCTGTCTGCGGTTTTTCAGCACACGCTTAAATGCTTCACAAACCTTTGTACTCATAGGGATTTGACGGGTGCCGCTTTTCGTTTTCGGCGTTTCAATGTAATAGCCGCC
>OLOW01000995.1_pt1 | contig 19633 bp, 15 predicted proteins | sample 1672801 | NCBI WGS metagenome assembly OLOW01 (sample SAMEA3136725, study PRJEB25190) | human gut metagenome | biome: human gut; feature: human-associated habitat; material: faeces | place: Austria | collected 2013 | reverse complement strand
CTTGCATGTGTTAGGCACGCCGCCAGCGTTCATCCTGAGCCAGGATCAAACTCTCAAATAAAATGTTCAAGATGTCAGATCAAGGTCCAGAACCACTGGTTCTTTTCCTGTCATTACTGTTTATTTAGGTTTTGAACTTTCGTTCTGTTCCATGGACTTTCCTGCAGACATCACTCTCAGGAAAACCCGAATGAAATTTGAATTAACGTTCAAGGTTGTTTTGTTATTCAGTTATCAAGGTTTTGTGTCGTTCTTTTTTTGTGACACAACTTCTTTATTTTATCACATTCAGAAGTCTTTGTCAAGAACTTTTTTAATTTATTTTTTAATGTTTTGTTGCTTTTCTTGAGCAACTCGTACATTTTATCACATTCCCATTCATCTGTCAAGCACTTTTTTATTTTTCTTCTTTATTTTCCAAATAAGAGTGAAAAATATTACGGAGAAGGAGGGATTTGAACCCTCGCACCGCGCGAACGATCTACACCCTTAGCAGGGGCGCCTCTTCAGCCACTTGAGTACTTCTCCATAATGCCTAAATAAATGAAAATATTCAATTCCGTTGCACACTGATGCACAACGCTTTATTATATTAGCAAAAAGGCTGACAAAAGTCAAGCCTTTTTTTAATTATTTTTTCCATTTTTCTTTTGCAGTCTCATAAAGGTTGTTTCCATCTTTATCAATAACTACAATAACAGGTAGATTTTCAATCTCTAACTTACGGATTGCCTCTGTGCCAAGATCATCGTAAGCAATTACTTCTGCCTTCTTAATACATTTAGATAATAATGCACCCGCTCCACCTACTGCGGCAAAGTATACTGCACCATTTCTCTTCATTGCTTCTATAACTTCAGGAGAACGCTTTCCTTTACCTACCATGCCTTTTAATCCTTTATCAAGCATCTCAGGGGTATACTTATCCATACGACTGCTTGTAGTAGGCCCTGCAGAACCAATAACCTGTCCCTCTCTTGCCGGACTTGGCCCAAGGTAATATAAAACATTGCCATTTAGTTCTATAGGTAAAGATTCCCCTTTATGCATACTTTCATACATTCTTTTATGTGCTGCATCTCTGGCAGTATAAATAATTCCAGACAGGTATACATAGTCCCCTGCCTTTAAAGTATTAATATCTTCTTCAGAAAGTGGAACCTGAATTGTTTTATTCATAACTGTATCCTCCCCTTATAAAGTCCTTACTGCATGACGATTTACATGACAGCACATATTTACGGCAACCGGAAGTCCTGCAATATGCGTAGGATATGTATTAATGTTGACAGCAAGTGCTGTAACAGTTCCACCAAGTCCTGCTGCTCCAATTCCAAGATTATTTACCTTTTCAAGAACCTCTTCTTCCATTGCTTTAATAGAAGGAAACTCGGAATGAGTACCCACAGGTCTTGTAAGTGCCTGCTTTGCCATAAGAGCAGCCTTTTCAAATGTACCGCCAATACCAACACCGACAACAACTGGAGGACAGGCATTTGGTCCTGCTTCCCGTACAGCGGATACAATCGCATTCACTGCACCTTCCATACCATCTGCCGGTTTAAGCATAAATACACGGCTCATATTTTCACTTCCGAAGCCCTTTGGTGCTACAGTAAGCTTAATATTCTCTCCTGGAACAATGCTGTAATGAATAACAGCAGGAGTATTATCTTTTGTATTTTCTCTGATAAATGGGTCATTTACTACAGATTTGCGAAGATATCCTTCTACATATCCATCATGTACCCCTTTATTGATGGCATCCGTAAGAGAACCGCCCTCAATATGTACATCCTGGCCTACCTCTGCAAATACAACTGCCATCCCTGTATCTTGACAGATTGGAATCTGCTCTACTCCTGCAATATCAAGATTCTCTTTTAGCTGATTAAGAATCTGGCAGCCAAGAGGGTTCTCTTCCTGTTCTGCCGCTTTGTATAAAGCATTCTTCATGTCATCTGAAAGATAGTAATTGGCCTCGATACACATTTCTTTAATATTCTTAGAAATTTCCTCTACGTTAATTACTCGCATCTTTATACCTCTTTATCCGTTTAATCCACAGATGATAAATTATTGAAATAAAATCAAAATAATCAAATACATCTGTGGATTAGTCTGGGGCAATCCTTAGTCAATAAGAGCTGGTAATCTTTCTCCCTGCTTACTGACTTTTATTACCCTGTATGAAAAATTTAAACTTCTTCTGGTGCTGTTTCATTTTCTATGGCTTCATTCTCATCTGATACAGTCTCTTCAGATACTTCAGATATATCTTCTTCCATATCTTCAGACTCATCCTCTTCCTGGAATCTTACCTTTGCAACACTGGCAACTTTAATATCGCTGTCTGCATCAATATTAATCAGCTTAACACCAGAAGTATTTCGACCAATAACAGAAATAGAATCACTCTTCATTCGAATCACAATTCCCTCTGTCGTAATAAGCATAATCTCTTCTTCTGGCTTAATCGTCTTCACTCCGATAACATAGCCGGTCTTCTCCGTAATCTTATAACATCTAAGACCCTTTCCGCCACGATGCTGTACGGTAAATTCATCAAGTGGAGTACGTTTACCCATACCTTTTTTAGATACGATGAGTAAATCATCTCCTTCAGAATGAATCTGCATACCGACTACTTCATCTGTATCTCCAAGATTCATTCCGATAACACCCATAGAAACTCGTCCGGTTTCTCGTACATCCTGAAGCTTAAAGCGGATACACTGACCTTCTCTTGATACGAGGAAAATGTCTTCGTTCTCATCGGTCTGTTTTACTTCAATAAGCTCATCGCCTTCTCGTAAGGAAATCGCAGCCAGACCATTTTTACGGACGTTCTTATACTCATCAAATCCTGTCTTCTTTACAATACCATTTCTCGTAGCCATAACAAGATAATGCTGCTTTCCATCTTCTGATAATGGAATAATCGCTGTGATCTTCTCTTCTGGCTGGAGCTGAAGAAGATTGATGATATTCACTCCTCTTGCTGTTCTGCTGGATTCCGGAATCTCATATCCCTTTAAGCGATATACACGTCCCTTATTTGTAAAGAACATGATGTAGTTATGAGTGCTTGTCATGAATAAATCTTCGATATGGTCTTCATCGATCACATTCATACCTTTGATTCCCTTACCACCACGATTCTGACTGTGGAAGTTATCCGGTGTCATGCGCTTGATATATCCAAGTTTGGAGAAAGTGATAATCGCATCTTTTCTAGGGATTAACGCTTCATCACTTAAATCTTCCATATCCATTTCGATAGAAGTTCTTCTGTCATCACCATATTTGTCGCGAATGAGAAGGATTTCCTCGCGGATTACACCTAAGAGAACCTTTTCATCTGCTAAAATGGCTTCTAACTCTGCAATCTTTTTCTCAAGTTCATCATACTCGTTCTGAAGCTTCTCTCTCTCTAAACCGGTAAGCGCACGCAGACGCATATCTACAATCGCCTGTGCCTGTGCCTGAGAGAATTCAAAACGCTTGATTAAGTTATCTCTTGCCTCTGCTACGTTCTTAGAAGCACGGATAATCTCGATAACTTCATCAATGTAATCTAAAGCCTTTAAAAGACCTTCTAAAATGTGCGCTCTCTCTTTTGCCTTGTTCAGCTCGTATTTTGTTCGTCTTGTTACAACATCTTTCTGGTGATTCAGATAATGAACAAGCATTTCTTTTAAGTTAAGAACCTTTGGCTGGTTATCTACAAGCGCAAGCATGATAACACCAAAAGTATCCTGAAGCTGTGTATGTTTAAATAACTGCTTTAATAAAACATTGGCATTCACATCTTTACGTGTCTCGATACAGATCCGCATACCGCTTCTGTCTGATTCATCACGTAATTCTGTGATTCCGTCAATTCTCTTTTCCTTTACTAAATCAGCAATTTTCTCAATTAAACGTGCCTTATTTACCATGTATGGAAGTTCTGTTACGATAATTCTCTGCTTTCCATTCTTCATTGGCTCAATATTTGTTACGGCACGTACTTTAATCTTACCTCTTCCGGTACGATATGCCTGGTCGATTCCCTTACGTCCAAGAATAGCCGCTCCTGTTGGGAAGTCCGGACCTTTTACAATCTCTAAAAGCTCATCAATCTCGGTATCTCTGTCTTCCTCCACCTGATTATCAATGATCTTTACCACACCATCAATTGTTTCTCTTAAGTTATGTGGAGGGATATTGGTTGCCATACCAACCGCGATACCCTGTGCCCCGTTTACAAGGAGATTTGGAAATCTCGATGGGAGAATGCTTGGCTCTTTCTCTGTCTCATCAAAGTTCGGTACAAAATCAACCGTATCCTTGTAAATGTCTGCTGTCATCTCCATGGAGATCTTAGATAATCTTGCCTCTGTATAACGCATGGCAGCCGCGCCATCACCGTCCACAGAACCAAAGTTTCCGTGACCGTCCACCAATGGATAACGGGTAGACCAATCCTGTGCAAGATTAACTAATGCACCATAAATAGAACTGTCACCATGAGGGTGGTATTTACCCATTGTATCACCGACGATACGAGCACACTTTCTGTGAGGCTTATCCGGTCCGTTATTCAACTCAATCATAGAATAAAGAATTCTTCTTTGCACCGGCTTCAGACCATCTCGTACATCTGGAAGAGCTCTGGATACAATTACACTCATAGCATAATCTATATAAGATTTTTCCATGGTATTCTTTAAATCCACCTCATGGATTTTATCAAAAATATTACTATCGTCCATACTGTCCTCCTGAACTATGATACATACTCCCGAAATCTCAAATATTTAAGAGATTCCGGGAGTATGGAAATGTCAAAAAACTTCTTTTATCAGATATCCAGATTCTGTACATATTTTGCATTCGCTTCGATAAACTCTCTACGCGGTTCTACACGGTCACCCATAAGAGTATCAAATGTCATATCAAGCTCTGAAGCTGCATCATCATCCATATTTACACGCAGCAAAATTCTCTTTTCCGGATCCATAGTTGTCTCCCACAGCTGGGAAGCATCCATCTCACCAAGACCTTTATATCGCTGAATCTTATTGTTACCGTCACGTCCGATATCTGTAAGTATCTTATTTAATTCTTCATCACTGTAGGCATACCACACCTTCTTGTTCTTCTCAACTTTATACAGTGGCGGCTGTGCCAGATATACATGACCTTCTTTGATAAGATCAGGCATAAAACGATATAAGAATGTTAATAATAATGTGGCAATATGTGCACCATCTACATCGGCATCAGTCATAATAATAATCTTATTATATCTGAGTTTTGTAATATCAAAATCCTCATGAATTCCCGTACCAAATGCAGTAATCATCGCACGAATCTCATTATTTACAAGAATCTTATCCAGTCTCGACTTCTCTACGTTAAGAATCTTTCCACGAAGTGGAAGAATCGCCTGTGTTGCACGACTTCTTGCTGTCTTTGCAGATCCACCCGCGGAATCTCCCTCTACGATGTAGATTTCACAATTCTGTGGGTCTTTATCAGAACAATCTGCCAGCTTACCTGGAAGACTCATTCCGTCAAGTGCAGACTTTCTTCTTGTTAAATCCCTTGCCTTTCTTGCGGCCTCTCTGGCTCTTTGTGCAAGCACCGCCTTCTCACAGATTATCTTTGCAACATTTGGATTCTGCTCAAGGAAATAAGTGAGCTGTTCGCTAACTACGCTGTCAACAGCACCTCGCGCTTCACTGTTTCCAAGCTTCTGCTTTGTCTGTCCTTCAAACTGTGGTTCTGGAATCTTAATGCTGACAATGGCAACTAAACCTTCTCTGATATCATCTCCAGTAAGATTCTGCTCACTGTCTTTTAATAACTTATTCTTTCTTGCATAATCATTAAATGTCTTTGTAAGTGCACTTCTAAAACCAGCTAAATGTGTTCCTCCTTCCGGTGTCGTAATATTATTTACAAAGCTATAAACACCTTCGTTATAAGAATCATTATGCTGTAACGCAACTTCTACAACTACATCGCCTTTTTTACCTTCACAGTAAATAACCTGTGGGTAAAGTACTTCCTTACTCTTATTCAGATATTCTACATATTCACGAATTCCACCTTCATAGTGGAATGTGAGAGCAACATTCTCTTCTGGTCTCTTATCTTTAAGGACAATCTTTAATCCCTTTGTTAAAAATGCCATCTCACGAAGACGCTGTTTTAACACTGAAAAATCAAAAACAGTCTCTTCGAAAATGGTAGGATCAGGAAGAAATCTTACTTCTGTACCTCTCTTATCTGTATCCCCTACAATCTTTAACGGATACATAACCTTTCCACGTTCATATCTCTGACGGTAAATCTTTCCCTCATGGAAAATATCTACTTCAAGCCATGTGGACAGTGCATTAACAACCGATGCACCTACTCCGTGTAATCCACCGGATACCTTGTATCCTCCACCACCGAACTTTCCTCCTGCATGAAGGATGGTAAACACGACTTCGACTGCTGGAATTCCCTTTTTCTTGTTAATTCCTACAGGTATACCACGGCCATTATCTCTGACCGTGATAGAATTATCTTCATTGATGTACACTTTTACTGTATCACAAAATCCAGCTAATGCCTCATCAACTGCATTATCTACAATCTCATATACCAGATGATGGAGGCCCTTGGATGAAGTACTGCCAATGTACATACCAGGCCTTTTCCGTACAGCTTCAAGACCTTCTAAAATCTGTATCTGATCCGCACCATATTCCTGCGCTGCAGAAATCTGTTCTTCACTCATAATTCAACCTCCTGTCAAAACTTAATCAAATAATTATACCATAAATATCGCCATTTATTCAACTTCTTAAACCAGACCATCTGTTTTTTCTTCCTGTACAATCCCCTCTTTTACACGAAATACCTTGTCTAAGGAGATACGGCTGTTTACAAAATCATCAAGTCCTGTGCAGGAAATTAATGTCTGAATATCCTGAATACTTTCAAGCAGCCACGACTGTCTGCCTGCATCTAACTCTGATAAAACATCATCAAGAAGAAGTATTGGTTTTTCTCCCGTCACCTTCTCAATAAGGCGGATTTCTGACAGCTTTAATGACAGCGCAGCCGTCCTTTGCTGTCCTTGTGAGCCAAATTTACGAATATCAATTCCCCCGACTTTAAATCGAAGATCATCTCTGTGTGGCCCGACACTTGTTGTCCCTGAAGAAATATCTTTATTTCTTTTAGAATATAGCTGCTCTCTAAATTTTTCTGCCTCCACATTTTTTTCGTATTCTACTTTAATCTGCTCCTTACCACCAGTAAGCTGTCCATGAATCTTTGCCATCATCTCATCAAGAAAATATACAAACTCTTCTCTTTTTTTAATGAGAAACTGTCCGGCAGCAAGAAGCTGTTCATCCCATCCATCCAAAGTATCGATGAGCGCCGGATATAAATTAATTTGTTTTAAAAGATTATTTCGTTCATTCAAAATCTTACTGTAAGCAACAAGCTGCTGCATATAGCCTTTGTCAATCTGGCTCAGCTCCATATCAAGAAATCTTCTTCTTCCCGCCGGGCCTTCTTTAATAATCGACAAATCTTCCGGAGAAAAAAAGACGATGTGCATCATTCCAAGAAGCTCTCCTGAGCGTCTTACCGGCACACCATCTACCGCAACTCCTTTGCTTTTATTTTTCTTTAAATGAACATCCAGACGATGGGATAATGAATCTTTTCTGAAAAAAAGCCGGATATGTGCCTCATCTTCACCAAAACGAATCAGTTCCTTATCCCTGCTTCCTCTATGGGATCTTAAAGTTCCGCTTACATAAATAGACTCTAAAAGATTCGTCTTCCCCTGTGCATTATCTCCAAAAAAAATATTTACTCCAGGAGAAAACTCCACTTTTAGCGAATCAAAATTTCTGTAATTATTTAATTCGATTGATTCAACAAACATGGAGTCCTCCCTTATGGTTATTTTACAACTTTAAATTCTTCGCCTTCGAATTCAAAAACATCACCGTCGTAAAGCTTCTTACCTCTTCTGGTCTCCACCTCACCATTCACTGTTACCTGTCCGTCCTGAATAAGCATTTTTGCATCAATACCAGAAGATACGATGCCTGCTGCCTTCATAGCCTGTCCAAGCTTAATAAATTCATCTCTTAATTTTAATTCTTCCATAGTTTACTTTAATTCCTTTCTGGCTTTTCAATAATCCGAATTATCAGGATAATCTGTAACCCTTGATAACTATTTGCATATTATCTCTATTTATCACCAGCTACACATTACCAGTAATCCGAATTATTAAATAAAAAAGTTTTCATGTCCGTCAATAGCGGACAACTTCGTTAAAATTTATACATTGCTGTTACTTACATTGATTGGTAAGATCAAATATAAATAAGAGGATTTCTCATCACGAATGATACAAGGTGCGATAGAGTTGATAAGATAAATGGTAACTTCTTCTTCATCGATAACACGAAGCGCATCTACTAAAAACTTAGGGTTAAAGCCGATAACTAAGTCTTTTCCCTCTTTGCTGATCACAATCTGGTCTTTCATGGAACCAATCTGAGAAGAAATCATCAGATTCATCTGTTCATTTTCAATCTTAAGGATAATTGGTTTCTTGTCAGACTCTTTTACAAATAAAGTGGAGCGGTCAAGACAGCGTAATAATTCCATTTTGTTGATAGTCAGCTTGGTTTCATAATCGTTAGAAAGCATCTGCCCAATATTATAAAACTTACCTTCTAATAATCTGGAAACTACTTTTGTCTCCCCGAACTCAAATAAAATATGCTTATCTGTTAAATATAAATTAATCGTATCTTTTGCTTCACCTGGAAGAATCTTACTAACTTCGGATAAAGTTTTACCTGGAACGATGACTTCCATTTTAGGATAAGATTCCTGTAATTCAATATTACGAACAGAAATTCTATGACCATCAAGAGAAGTGACCGTCATTTTATTATTTTCAATACTCAAAAGTTCTCCAGTCATTAATTTATTATTTTCATTATCGGATACAGAAAAAATCGTCTGTCTGATTACTTCTTTTAAGTCAAACTGAGAGAGAGTAATTTTGTTTTCTTTTTCAATTTCAGGTAAATGTGAAAAATCGTCTCCTTTTCTTCCCATAATGCTGCACTGAATCTGTTCACATTCAATATTTGTCTTTCCGGACTCGTCTGTTTCGATACAAACATCATTATCTGGAATTTTTTTGATGATTTCAGAAAAGATTTTAGCTTCAAGTGCAATCTTACCAGGTTCGATGATTGTTCCCTTAATAACTGTTTCTATACCAAGTTCCGTATCATTTGCAGTTAATTTAATGCAATCATCATAAGCTTCAATCAGTATACATTGAAGAATATCCATTGTTGTCTTATTGGACACAGCTTTAGAGACTGTATTTACTCCATATAAAAATTGATTCTTAGAGCATGTTATCTTCATAAATGTGTATAACTCCTTTCGGTGTGAAATATATATAAATATAATAAGTTATCCGCAGTAGTAGTAGTAGGGGGTGTTAGGGATGTGAATAAGTGGTAAGAGGCCGATAATACAAGGATTTTCGAAAAGGATAACTATGCGGATAAGTATGTGAATAAAAAAATAGTTATCCACATAGCAAAAATTGGGCAAAAGTTATCCACAGCTATCCACAGGCAATTCACATCGAATCTGAATAGAATGTGGAAAAAAATAAAGGGTTGTCCCCAGGGTGTGAAGACACCTTTATTTTTTTGTTTCTTCTATATAAATGTACTACGTTGGTGGGTTCAATTTCTTGATGATGATATCAAGATTGCTTTTAAGGTTTTCGTCTGTTTCAAGCATTTTTCCAATTTTATCATGACCGTGTATAACAGTAGTATGGTCACGGTTACCCATAATTTTTCCGATATTTTGGAGAGAATAGTCGGTATATTTACGGGAAAGATACATACAAATCTGTCGTGGATTAGCGATTTCTTTATTTTTCTTCTTAGAAATGATGTCAGAAACAGAAATATTATAGTGTTCGGCAACGACATCCATAATCAACTGTGGAGTTACCTCTTTTTGACATTCAATCGTATCTTTTAAAGCATTTTCCGCTAATTCTAAGGTAACAGGCTTCTTTTCGAGGTTGGCGAAAACATAAATTTTGTTTAAAGCTCCCTCTAATTCACGAATATTGGAATTAATATTTGTAGCAACGTATTGCATAACCTCCTGATTAATATCAAGATGCTCTAATTCAGCACGTTTTTTCAAAATTGCCATCTTAGTTTCGTAGTCTGGCGGCTGAATATCCGCAGTAATTCCCCATTCAAAGCGAGATCTAAGACGTTCTTCTAATGTTGCAATTTCTCGCGGATGTTTATCGGAAGAAATTACAATCTGTTTTTTTGCTTCGTGAAGTTCATTAAAAGTATGGAAAAATTCTTCCTGAGTACTTTCTTTTCCTATTATAAACTGGATATCATCGATTAAGAGGACATCAATATTACGGTATTTGTCACGAAATTCCTTATTCTTGTCATGTTTTAAGGAATCGATCAGTTCATTTGTAAATTTTTCAGAGGTTACATATAAAACACGTAAATCTGGGCGATTATTAATGATATGGTGTGCAATGGAATGCATCAAATGCGTCTTTCCAAGTCCAGCTCCTCCATATAAAAAGAGAGGATTGTATGCTCCGCCGGGTGATTCGGCTACAGCAACGGAAACGGCATGGGCCATCTTATTGGTAGGACCTACGACAAAGGTATCAAAAGTATATCTTGGATTTAAATTACCAATATATTCTGCAGGAACAGTAACTTTTGCTGGTTCAGGCTGCGATGCTGCAGAATTGGAGTCGGTAAAAAGAATTTTAAATTGCTTTCCAGTAACCTGCTCAATTGCCATAGAGAGGTAAATGTCGTAATATTTGTGTTTTATAAATTCAATTCCTCGTGGTCCACGTACCATAAAAAAAGTAATACTGTCATCTGTAATTGTCTGAATAATTAGTGGTTGTATCCAAGTATTAACGGCAACTTCGGATATTTCATGTTCTTTTACGAGAATATTCAGAATTTCTTGCCATTTTGACTCAATTAATTCTTTCATTGTTAGCTCCATTCTGGTTTAATATGTTGAACTGTTTTAGTAAAAATATCGAGATTAAAAAACAGCTCGGCTTTTAGTATAAGTGTATAACAGAACCGAAGTTTTTTCAATATACGAATCTTGAGAAAATGTGGATAACTTATTGTGGATAACTGAGAAAAATGCTGTTTTTTCAGAGAAAAAAATGAAAAATAACACATTGTGGATAACTTAAACGAAATTATACACATCAAAAATTGCAGATTAACAGTAGCTCTTGACGAATTTTTGCGGCGGAGTTGTGAATATTTCAATAGTTATGCACAAGTTATGCACATTTTGTGGATAACTCGTGCATAACTTCTGATTTGGATGTGCAAAAAATTAAAATTAAAGATTTAATAAGAAAAAACGCAGGAATTGCTTGACTTAGAGCACTTTTTTCAATATAATAGGAGTGATGTTTTTCAACAAGACAGGTATAATATTCGTTTAAGGAGGTGGCTTTCGCATGAAGATGACATTTCAGCCAAAGAAAAGACAGAGATCTAAAGTTCATGGTTTTAGAAAAAGAATGAGTACTGCTAACGGCAGAAAAGTATTAGCTAGAAGAAGAGCAAAAGGAAGAAATAAATTATCAGCTTAGGTCGCAGTGATGTGACCTTTTCTTTTCTCATTGATTTTTTGGAAAGTTGAGAAAGTTAAGTGAGTGAATTTAAGTCTTTAAGAAAGAATTGGGAGTTCCAGGCGGTATATCGTAATGGTAAGTCTAAGGCGAACCGCTGTTTTGTAATGATAATAAAGAAGAATGACACTTCTTCTAACCGCGTGGGAATTTCCGTAAGTAAAAAAGTAGGAAATAGTATTGTCCGCCACAGAGTAACCAGAGTAATCAGAGAGGTTATGCGTCTCCACTGGGGAGAAATCAAGAGTGGCTATGACATTGTAATTGTGGCACGCCCGTCAGCGAAAGATTCTGACTATGGGAAATTTGAAAGTGCCATTTTTCATTTGTTGAATTTACATCATTTATTGAAAGACGACGATTTGGAATGAAAATTATTTTGATTAAAATAATAAGATTTTATCAGAAATATCTGTCAGCTCTCAAAGGAAGAGCGACCTGTATATATACACCGACCTGCTCGCAGTATGCGATAGAGGCAATTGAGAAGCATGGTGTATTAAAGGGGGGATTGTTAGCAGCGTGGCGGATTCTGCGTTGTAATCCTTTTTCGAAAGGCGGATATGATCCGGTTCCATAGTTAAGGAGGAAAAGTATGTTATTGACGCAGTCTACCACTCCGATTATCGGATGGATTGCTACCTTACTTGGGTATGTCATGGAATTCATTTTCTATTGTCTGAATTTCATCGGCATTCAGAACATTGGATTATGTATCATCATATTTACCATTATTGTTCGATTATTAATGCTGCCTCTGACTATTAAGCAACAGAAGTTTGCTAAGATCAGTCAGGTAATGCAGCCTGAAATCAATAAGATTCAGAGAAAGTACCGTAATAAGACAGATCAGGCTTCTATGATGAAGCAGAATGAAGAGATTCAGAAAGTTTACGAAAAATATGGCACAAACCCAACGGGTGGATGTCTTCAGTTAGTAGTTCAGATGCCTATTTTCCTTGCATTATATCAGGTTATCCGTAAGATTCCTGCATATATCCCGCAGGTTAAGGCTGTCTACATGCAGGTTGTAACTGCAATCGCAGGACAGGCAGGCGCAATTGATGCGATTAATAAGATTGGGAAGGGATTAAAGTCTTCTTACGTTACAAGTCTTGCATCAGATGCAACAAAGAATCAGATTATTGATACACTGAATTACTTTAATGCAGATGCATGGCATAAACTTGCCAAAGCGATTCCATCAGCATCAGATGTAATTAACACTTCATCTACTCATATTATTGGAATGAATGATTTCTTTGCAGGAATCAATGTATCTCAGACACCAGGATTTCATCCTTCTATTTATTGGCTGATTCCTATTCTAGCTGCATTATTCCAGTATTTATCTGCAAAGACAATGAAACAGCCTGAGCTGGATGGTAATAATCCAGCAGCAGGAATGACAAAGAGCATGACAGTCATGATGCCTCTTATGTCTTTATATTTCTGTTTAGTTACTCCGGCAGGTCTTGGTATTTACTGGGTAACAAGTGCATTATTCCAGTGTTTACAGCAGGTTATCATTAATAAATATATGGATAACGCAGATATCGATGCTCTTGTTGCAAAGAACAAAGAAAAAGCTGCAAAGAAGAAAGCAAAAGGACAGAAAACATTTATGGAAAGACTCATGGATACCTCTGCTAAGGCAGATGCCGCAAAAGAGGAGATTGAGAATCCTTCCGCAAGAAAGACAATTAAGCAAATTGCTTCCATTAATACAAAGAAAATCGCTGGACCAGAAGGAACAGGTGCAGAAGATTATGCCAATCTTGATTCTGTTGATATCAGCAAGCTTGGAGAAATTGGTAAAAAGGCTTATCTGGTATCTCAGTATGAGAAGGAACATGGACATACCAGGGGAGGTAAGAAGTAGTGGAAGTTAAAGAATTTAAAGCAAAAACTGTAGATGAGGCAATTACCGCAGCTACTCTTGAGCTTGGAATCAGCAGTGATAAGTTACAGTATGAAGTAGTTGATGAGGGAAGCAAAGGTTTCCTCGGAATCTTTAATAGCAAACCTGCAGTAATTAAGGTAATATTAAAGAAGTCTTTATTAGAAAGAACACAGGAATTCTGCGACGAATTATTTGCTGCCATGAAAGTGGAAACTACAGTAAATATTGATTTTAGAGAAGAAGATAATGTAATGAATATTGATTTATCTGGTTCCGATATGGGTATCCTTATTGGAAAGAGAGGACAGACTCTTGACGCATTACAGTATCTTATCAGCCTTTATGTGAATCGTGAGAGCGATGCATATATCCGCGTAAAACTTGACACAGAGAATTACCGCGAGAGAAGAAAGGCAACACTTGAAAAATTAGCTAAAAAAATAGCATATACGGTAAAGAGAACGAAAAAACCTGTTGCTTTAGAGCCAATGAATCCGTATGAAAGACGTGTGATTCATTCTGCACTTCAGAATGACAGATATGTCTGTACGAAGAGTGAAGGTGAGGAACCGTATAGAAAAGTTGTTATTATGTTAAAGAGAGACAGATAACATAAGTATGAGATTAGGGATGTTTAAAGATTCTTGCGGGAATTTTTAAACATTCCTATTTTTATAGCATTTTAACTTGATTTTAGAGTTAAAATTTGAATAAATGGAGAGTGTGATAGGAATGATAAATGAATTTGATACAATTGCCGCGATTGCTACCGCAGTATCCAACGCAGGAATTGGAATTATAAGAATCAGCGGCAGCGAAGCAATGGAGATTTTGGTGAAGATTTTTGAGCCATATAATAAAAAAGCGGATGTTTATCAGCTGGAAAATCACCGTATTTATTATGGTAATATTAAAGACGGCGAGGAAGTTGTGGATGAATGTATTGTCCTTATTATGAAAGGCCCACACAGTTATACAAAAGAAGATGTTGTGGAAATCGACTGCCACGGCGGAGTAACAGTTGTGTATAAAGTGCTGAATCTGGTACTGAAAAATGGTGCAAGAGCGGCAGAGCCGGGAGAATTTACAAAAAGAGCTTTTCTGAATGGGCGAATTGACCTGTCTCAGGCAGAGGCTGTTATGGATTTAATTGATTCTAAAAATGAGATGGCAAGAAAAAATTCTATGACGCAGTTAAAGGGAGGATTATCCGACAAAATAAAACAGTTAAGAGAAGAGATTATTTACCAGATTGCATTTATAGAATCGGCCTTAGATGATCCGGAACATTACAGCTTAGACGGATTTCCAGAGAAGCTTTTAGAAGAAGATAAGAAGTGGATTACTATAGCAAAAGAGATGCTGGATTCTTACGATAATGGAAGAATTATCGCAGAGGGAATCCGCACTTGTATTGTCGGTAAGCCAAATGCAGGAAAGTCCTCTTTTTTAAATGCTCTTTTAGGAGAAGAAAGAGCGATTGTTACAGACATTGCCGGGACAACGAGAGATACGTTAGAGGAATCTGTGACAATTGATGGAATTACACTTAATATTGTAGATACTGCCGGAATCCGAGATACAGAAGATAAGGTAGAAAGTATCGGTGTAGAAAGAGCGAAGAAAGAGATTGAAAGCGCAGATTTGATTTTATTTTTAATGGATACTTCAGTGCAAATCAGTGAGGAAGATATCGAGATTCTTCAGAGAATCCGTGATAAAAAGAAAATTATTTTATTGAATAAGTCTGATAAAGCAACAGAAGAGAGTGGTTTTGAACAGTCTGCTCTAAAGGAATATATTTCAGAGGAAACACCTGTAATTTCTATTTCTGCAAAATATGGAGATGGAATAGATAATTTCATAATGGAATTAAAAAATATGATGTTTCATGGTAGAATAGATGTGAATCAGGAAGTCTATATTACAAATGCAAGACATAAAGATGCGCTTGCAAAGACATATGAGAGTCTTGAATGTGTACAAAGAAGTATTGAGGCAGGAATGCCGGAAGATTTCTTCACGATTGATCTTATGAATGCATATGAAAAACTAGGATTGATCATTGGGGAGTCTGTAGAAGAAGATTTAGTAAATGAGATATTTTCCAAGTTCTGTACAGGAAAGTAACAGGTCATGCGCTGCATGACGTGCATCTCACTTCAAGAATGCGGAAGAAAAATGTAGAAGTATTCTTGAAGTGAAGCAGGTATTTTAGTGTAGAGAACTTATTTATGGAGGACTTAATGAAGACAGTAGAAGAATGCTATGATGTGATCGTAGTAGGAGCGGGTCATGCCGGATGCGAAGCGGCCCTTGCAGCGGCAAGACTTGGATGCGAGACGATCATTTTTACAGTTAGTATGAACAGTGTAGCGTTGATGCCCTGTAATCCGAATATCGGAGGAAGTTCTAAGGGACATCTTGTAAAAGAAATTGATGCTCTCGGCGGAGAGATGGGAAAAAACATTGATAAGACTTATATTCAGTCTAAGATGCTGAATAAATCAAAGGGGCCGGCAGTACATTCTTTAAGAGCACAGGCTGATAAAGATGCGTATTCCATGACAATGCGTTATACACTTCAGAATACCGACCATCTGACTTTGCGTCAGGCAGAGGTTACAGAACTTATTGTGGAAGATGGAGTTATTAAAGGTGTAAAAACATTTTCTGGAGCAATTTATCATGCCAAGACGGTTGTGCTGGCAACAGGAACGTATTTGAAGGCAAGATGCCTGTATGGAGAGGTTGTGAATTATACAGGCCCGAATGGTTTACAGGCAGCAAATTATTTAAGCCAGTCTTTAAAGGATAATGGCGTAGAGCTGTATCGTTTTAAGACTGGAACTCCAGCCAGAATTGATAAGCGTTCCGTTAATTTTGATGTGATGGAAGAGCAGTTTGGTGATGAGAAAATCGTGCCATTCAGCTTTACGAATAAAGAAGAAGATATTAAGAGAGAGCAGATTTCCTGCTGGCTTACTTATACGAATGAGGAGACACATAAGATTATCCGTGATAATTTAGATCGCTCTCCGATTTATGCGGGTGTCATTGAAGGAACAGGCCCAAGATATTGTCCGTCTATTGAGGACAAGGTCGTTCGTTTTGCTGATAGAAAAAGACATCAGCTTTTCATCGAGCCAGAGGGAGAATTTACAAACGAAATGTATGTTGGAGGTATGAGCAGTTCACTTCCAGAGGACGTACAGTATGCAATGATCAGAAGTATTGCAGGTCTTGAAAATGCAAGAGTTGTAAGAAACGGATATGCTATTGAATATGACTGTATAGATGCAACACAGCTTAAGCCATCACTTGAGTTTATAGACATAGAGGGACTTTTCTCAGCAGGTCAGATAAACGGAAGCTCAGGATATGAAGAAGCAGCTGCACAGGGCCTTATGGCAGGGATAAATGCCGCAAGAAAGATTGCAGGCAAGGATTATATCGTTTTAGACAGATCTGAAGGCTATATCGGCGTTCTTATTGACGACCTTGTTACAAAGGAAACTCAGGAGCCATACAGAATGATGACTTCAAGAGCAGAGTACAGACTCCTTTTAAGACAGGATAATGCGGATATCAGACTCAGAAGAATCGGTTATGAAGCAGGACTTATCAGCGATGAACAGATTAATGCATTAAATGATAAGGAAGAGCAGATCAGAACTGAAATTGAAAGACTTAAGAATACATATGTAGGTCCTTCAAAGGAACTTGAGGAAATATTTAATTCTGTAGGCAGTGAACCTATAACAAATGGTATGTCCATGGCAGACCTTATTAAGAGACCTGAGCTCGATTATGATATTCTTGCTCTAATTGATCCTGAAAGACCTGAACTTCGTGAAGACATCAGATTCCAGGTAAATGTTCAGATCAAGTATGAGGGATATATTGCAAGACAGCTTAAGCAGGTAGAAGCATTTAAAAAGCTTGAAAAGCGCCTTATTCCTGAAGATTTTGACTATAAGAGCGTATACGGATTAAGAATAGAAGCAGTACAGAAATTGGATAAATACAGACCTGTGTCTATCGGACAGGCAGGCAGAATCTCAGGTGTATCACCTGCGGATATTTCCGTACTTTTAATTGCTTTGGAACAGCATCTTAAGAATCAGCAGAATTAAGATGATAATCAGGATTTGAACAGGGGTAGGAAGCGTGCCTTTAGCGAGAGCATGTTTCACGTGAAACATTATGGGAGAAAGAATAGATTTAAACAGTATCGAAACTGAAGAATTAGTTAAGGTTGACGGTCCTGTTTCAGAAGTGGAAAAAGAGCTTGAAAGCAAGCTTTTTGAATACGGATATAGAGATACATTTAACATCATAAAAAAGTTTCGTCAGTACTATAACATTTTAATAAAATGGAATAATGTAATGAATCTCACAGGCATTACAGAATATGATGAGGTTGTGGAGAAACATTTTATAGACAGTATTGCATTTTTTAAGGTGTATAAAGAGCTTAAAGACACAAGAGAAATGAAGGATTTACCGGGAAGCATGCTTATCGACGTAGGTACGGGAGCAGGATTTCCGGGAGTTCCAATCGCCATTGTGGACAGCGAAATTAAGGTGACTTTGATTGATTCTCTTAGAAAGAGAATAGACTTTTTAAATGCCGTAATCAGAGAGGCAGGCATTACAAATGCCGTTGCAATCCACGGCAGAAGTGAGGATTTAGCCCAGTCTCCGGACTTAAGAGAGAAGTTTGATTTCGCAGTATCAAGAGCCGTAGCGGCAATGAATACTCTTTCAGAATATTGCGTTCCATTTGTTAAGACAGGCGGATATTTTATTGCATATAAGACAGGCAATAACGAAGAAGAGATTCAGTCTTCAAAGAAGGCAATTACAACTCTTGGTGGAAGCATCGATGAGATTATAAAGAGCAAGGTGGAAAGTCTTGATTTTGACAGAGAATATATCTGCATAAAGAAGACTGAGAAAACTAAGAAGAAGTACCCGAGAAAAGCCGGGGAACCTAAGAATAATCCACTTTGATAAAAACAGAATATGCTTACATAAAGCGGTTGATAAGATAGATTTATTCGGATTTAATGATATGACGATTTATTGGTATAACCATATAATGGTTGAAAAATTAAAAAAGCTTCGCGGATTCCCGCGAAGCTTTTTTGTGTGTTGTATGCCTGATTGCCGATACACTAATGTTTTACAACTTAGATCTGGCCGTTCATTATCTTTAAAACTACATTTGCAAATGTTGTACCCTTCTCTAAATGTGGAAGATACTTGGCATTATTAATTGTAATTACATGAGTTGTCTTATTTAATTCCTTAAACTCATCAACAATAGCCTTTCTGTCAGGCTCATCATAACCGTTAATGATGTAAATATCATCAATTGCAGGAATTAAATACTTCTCTCTTGAGAACATGAAACCATTTACAAGGCTGGAAGATAAGTATTTATTCTTAGAATCGCCGATATGTGCATTTTCATGATATACACGGTATGTATCTCTCTTAAGCTGTCTGTTGCCCTTTGAAATCTGAGAGCATGCCTTAATATATGCACCGATTTTTGAAGTGTACATATTGTAAAGAGTTGTTCCCGTAATCTGGAAATTCATCATATTCTTGACAAATTCATCTGTTAACTTAGGAAGTTTTTCGATGCTTGAAGGCTTAGTAGGAGCAGAAAGTATCACCTTATTGATAAGTTTAGGATCGTAATACTTTAACTGAAGTGCAATTGCAGAAGAAAGTCCTGATGTAACGATATCAGTCTTCTGGCCGATTACTCTCTTAATAAATGCAGCAATTACAAGCTGGTATAAATAAACAGTATATGTGATTGCATTCTTTTCAGAATGTCCGCATCCTGGGAGATCTATTGCATATACAGTATGTTTTCTTGCCAATGTATCAATAATCTTATGCCATTCATAAATAGATGAAAATGCTGATACATCATG
>OLOW01000990.1_pt1 | contig 19672 bp, 17 predicted proteins | sample 1672801 | NCBI WGS metagenome assembly OLOW01 (sample SAMEA3136725, study PRJEB25190) | human gut metagenome | biome: human gut; feature: human-associated habitat; material: faeces | place: Austria | collected 2013 | reverse complement strand
TTCTTTTCCGATTCTATGAAATCAGCGAATCCGACCGTGCCGACAAAATCAGCACGTCGACCAACAGTCAGAGCGCCGTCAAAGCCAGAGACTTGCGAAGCAATGATAAATCGGTGCTGGCGCTGAAAAAGGCTTACGAGCAATTTTACCCGGACGGCTATTTCATTACGAAACGCGGCGAAAAAGTTGATAAGCTGAAATATAATGATGCAAATGTCGTCAATTTGACGGACTTGGGAAAGCAGCTTATTGCATGGCAATCGCAGCGCCCGACGATTTCTTACAGCGAGACTAAAATCTTCGATAAGTATTTTGACCAACTTTTTCATCGCCCCTATTCGCCTGAAAATGTTCACGCACTGCATGTTATTTTCGACAGCGTATATAGCAAATGGAACGCAGAAAATCCGATGGGGCTGAATGTAACGCTGCTTTCCATGAAAGCGTATGCGCCATATCATCAATTTTTCGCTGTCTCTGTGATTCTTGGCGAAATCAACAATATGCCCAATGACAGCGTTCCGATTGCCGCCATTGCGCTTGAAAAACTTATGGGAAGCGGCACGCTTGATAACGTGATTGAAATTGCGGGCGCCTGTCTCGGAACCGCCATGGATGCCGCATCGTCGGAAGTGACGGAAAACGGGAAAATTTTTGTTCCACAGAATTGGATAAAATCAAAAACATCGCTGAAAGATATTCGCAGCGCCGTGAAGAACTATTTCAACATTCTGCGCTTTACGCCAGTCGGCAAGCAAATGCTTGAACAGCTTCGCAGCGGCTTGAAAATGAATGCTGCCGATTTTGAAGCACGCTGGACAGCAGACTGAAGCTGTTTTTGCGTAAGAAATTTCTCTACCCACTGAAAAAACAGTTGAAAAACAGGCGTACTTGTGGTATAATCAGCAAGACTACGCACCTTTGTCCTGCGGTCCTTGTGCTGCGGATGCAGTGAGTCGCCGCGAAGGGGCAGAGGGTGGTTGAAGGCATAGCCCGCAATCAAGCGAGGCAGCCCGAAAAACAAGGAGGAAAACAACTATGGCAGTCATTTCCATGAAGCAGCTCCTCGAAGCTGGCGTCCACTTTGGTCATCAGACCCGCCGCTGGAACCCGAAGATGGCGCAGTACATCTTCACCGAGCGCAACGGCATCTACATCATCGACCTGCAGAAGACCGTCCGCAAGATCGACGAAGCGTACGCGTTCGTCCGCGACACCGCCATGCAGGGCAAGACGATCCTGTTCGTCGGCACGAAGAAGCAGGCGCAGGAATCCATCGAGTCCGAAGCGAAGCGCTGCAACATGTACTATGTCAACAACCGCTGGCTGGGCGGCATGCTGACCAACTTCCGCACCATCCAGACCCGTATCCGCCGCCTGAACGACATCGACAAGATGGAGCAGTCCGGTCAGTTCGACCTGCTGCCCAAGAAGGAAGTCATCCAGCTGAAGGCGGAGCGCGAAAAGCTCGAGCAGAACATCGGCGGCATCCGTGAGATGAAGAAGCTGCCCGGCGCGCTGTTCGTTGTTGACCCGCGCAAGGAACACATCGCTGTGACCGAAGCCCGCATCCTGAACATCCCGATCGTTGCGATCGTTGACACCAACTGCGACCCGGACGAAATCGACTACGTCATCCCCGGCAACGACGACGCCATCCGCGCGGTCAAGCTGATCGCCGGCAAGATGGCTGACGCTGTGCTGGAAGGCAAGCAGGGCGAGCAGTCCGCTGAAGAAGCGCCCGTGGAAAAGACCGAGGCGTAATCCCTCGCAAACCCGTTTCAACATCGAAAAAGATTTGGAGGATGAACCTTATGGCGAATATCACTGCTGCTCTGGTCAAGGAGCTCCGCGAGCGTACCAACGCGGGCATGATGGACTGCAAGAAGGCGCTTGTTGAATCCGACGGCGACATGGACAAGGCCATTGACTGGCTGCGCGAAAAGGGACTTGCGCAGGCCGCCAAGAAGGCTGGCCGTATCGCGGCGGAAGGCGCTGTTGTGGCGTACATGACGCCCTGCGGCTGCACCGGCGCGCTGGTGGAAGTCAACTGCGAAACCGACTTCGTTGCCAACACCGACAACTTCAAGAATTTCGCGAACGCCGTTGCGAAGCACGTCGCGCTGGCGAACCCGGCTGACCTCGACGAGCTGATGAAGCAGAAGTTCGTTGACGACGAGTCCAAGACCATCGAAGACATGGTTTCTGACGCGACCGTTGCCATCGGCGAGAAGATCACCGTTCGCCGTTTCGCCCGCTATGAGACCGAAGGCGTTGTGTCTTCCTACATCCACATGGGCGGCAAGGTCGGCGTTATGGTCGAAGTTGCGACCGATGAAGTCGGCAAGAATTCCGACCTCGTGAAGGAATTTGCCCACGACGTGTGCCTGCAGATTGCGGCTGCCAAGCCGGAAGCTGTCCGCCGCGAAGAAGTGGACGCCGACAAGCTGGCGAAGGAAGCCGAAATTCAGCGCGCGAAGGCGATTGAATCCGGCAAGCCCGAAAAGATCGTTGACCGCATTGTCGCGGGTCAGATCGAAAAGTACTACAAGGAAGTGTGCCTGCTTGACCAGCAGTTCGTCAAGGATGGCGACAAGACCATCACCTCTCTGATGAACGAAACCGCCAAGGCGGCTGGCACCACGCTGGACATCGTGCGCTACGTCCGCTTCGAGCGCGGCGAAGGCATCGAGAAGCGCAAGGACGACCTCGCGGCGGAAATCGCTGCGATGAAGAAGGCGTAATTGCGTCTCTATCCGCATAAATATCAGGGAGACTGCGGGAGAAATCCTGCGGTCTTCCTTTTTTCTATCCTATTTTCTGCATTCATGATTGCCTTGTTTTCCTGCACCCTCTTGCCAAAAAGCGTTTGAAGGAGTAAAATAGAACGTGGGAAAAATGCCGAACGCGGCGACCTTTGCCGCTTGAGGGATGACAACTGAGGAGGAAATTTCATGGCTGTCTACAAACGTGTACTGCTCAAACTCTCCGGCGAGGCGCTGAAAACGGGCAATGACCTGTTTGATTTCGATCAGGTGCATCGTGCCGCCGCCGTCATCCGCAAAATGGCGGATATGGGCACGCAGATTGGCATTGTCATCGGCGCGGGGAATATCTGGCGCGGCCGTCAGGGCCCGGCGGCGAACATGGACGCCGTTACCGCTGACCAGATGGGGATGCTCGGCACGGTTATCAACTGCCTGTGCATGGCGGACGCGCTGCGTCAGGCGGGCGTGGATGCCGTGGTGATGTCCGCCGTGGACATGAACCGCTTCTGCGAGCCGTTCAACGCCATGACCGCACGGCGCTATCTGTCCGAAGGGCGCGTGGTGCTGTTCGCGGCAGGGTCGGGCAATCCGTTCTTCTCCACCGACACGGCGGTCGCGCTGCGGGCAATCGAAATGCAGGTGGATGCCATCTTGATGGCGAAGAACATCGACGGTGTGTACACCGCTGACCCGCACAAAGACCCGAACGCAACGCTGATTAAGGACATTACCTATCAGGAGGCGCTGCAGAAGGGCTTGAAGGTGATGGATGCGGCGGCGTTTGCGCTGTGCGCGGAGAATCATGTGCCGATGGTGCGCGTGTTTGGGCTGGATGTGCCGGAGAATTTGATTTCGGTGCTGGAAGGCAGCGATATGGGGACTTTCGTTCATCCCTAAGCGGATGAACTCACGCTTTTCGCATAGTTGACTTCATTAACATAGTGGTCTTGACCGAGGCAGCCAGAGGGCTTTCCGATCGCCCTCTGGACTCCTTCGGCTGCACTCCCATGTTACAGTTTGGTAGTTGTAGCTATTTTCGCGGATAAACACGCGGAAACTGTATGAGAGTTTGACCAACTCAATCGCGAGAAGGGTGTCGAGAGGGTCGAAGACCCTTCGCGGAGTCCAGAGACAGAGCCTCTGGTGGGGTTTAAGGGGCAAAGCCCCTTGCGTCTCCCCTTAATATGCCGCACGGGGATTTCTGCCGTAGAGCACCGCGAGGGTCTCCTGACCCGCGGAGCCGTCCACGGAAAGCCCGTTGCGGGACTGGAAGGAGCGAACCGCCGCGACGGTCGCATCATCGTAATAGCCCGTGACGGCTGCCAGATAGCCAAGCTGCTGCAAGCTGTCCTGCATCTGCACCACTTCGTCGCCGCGGTCGCCCTTGCGGAGCGTTTTGTACTCCGTTGTTTTCGCCGCCGCCGCAACCGCAGTGCCGCTGTACAGCTTTGTCAGCGTCTTGTTGCCCGCGATGCCGTCCACCGGCGTCACCTTGTTGCGAATCTGGAATGCGCGGACAGCATCCTGCGTCGTTGCGCCGTACACGCCGTCGCGCGAGCCGTCGTAGTAGCCCAGTTCGTACAGCGTCGCCTGCATGGTGCGCACTGCCGCGCCCGTGTCGCCGGGGCGCAGCGTCGCGTATTCGTCGCTGTCCACCGCGTCAGAGGAGTACAGAAGCGTCAGCGTCTTGTCGCCCGCAATGCCATCCACCGGCGTGATGTTCATCTTCTTCTGGAACGCCTTGACCGCCGCCGTTGTGCCGGAGCCGTAATCGCCGTCAATCGTGCCGGTATAATAGCCCTTCTGCTTCAGAGTCGTTTGCAGCTGGCGAATCGCCGCGCCGCTGTCACCCGGCCGGAGCGTGGTGTACTTGGATGTATCCGTGCTGCTGGAGGTGGTGAACAGCGCGCGCTGGGTCGCGGGGCCTGCCTTGCCGTCCACGCGCAAGCCCTGCGCCGACTGGAACGCGACGACTGCTGCCGTCGTTGCCGCACCGTACTTGCCGTCCACGCTGCCGGAATAGTAACCCTTGTTTTTCAGCGCCTTCTGGAGATTGCGAACCGCCGTGCCGGTGTCGCCCTCGGAGAGCGTCGTGTAGCCGTCCACAGAGGTGGAAGCAGTCGCCGTCGGCATGGAGCTGGCAGCAATCGCCGCATCGGAATAGAGGCGGTTCAGGGTGGATGTGCCCGCCTTGCCGTCCGCCTTCAGGCCGTTCGCCGTCTGGAAGGCGATCACTGCCGCCTTTGTCGCGTCGCCGAAAGAGCCGTCCGCCGTGCCGGTCAGGTAGCCCAAGGATTTCAGGCGCGTCTGCATCGCCTTGACGGCGCCGCTGTTCTTCATGCCGGACTCCAGCGTTGTGCCGATGGAGGACACGGGCGTGGAGGATTTCGCCGCGGAGGAAGAATACAGCGTTTGCAGTGTCGAAGGCCCGGCAACACCGTCGGTGTACAGGCTCTTGTACTTTTTCTGGAACGCCTTGACGGCATATTCTGTCGCACCCTCGTAGTTGCCGTCCGGAGAACCCGCCATCCAGCCCAGTTCAATCAGGCGCGCCTGCAGCGTGCGGACGCGTGTGCCGGACGAACCACTCTGGAGATAATACTCAGTGGAGAGGTTCGGGGTCGCAGTGGTTTGCGGCTTGGGGGTCGCGGTCTTGCGCGGAGTAGCGGTTGCGGCGGCTGCCTTGACAGCGTTGGAGCTGTTCAGCTTTGCCATCGTCGATTTGCCCGCGATGCCGTCCACCAGCAGATTGTTGCGGTCTTGGAACGCGCGCAGCGCCTTCTCCGTCGCGTCGCCGAAATCGCCGTCAACGCTGCCGGTGTAGTAGCCAAGCTGCTTCAAGCGGCGCTGGAGTGTTTTGACGTCAGCGCCGGACGAGCCTTTTTTGAGAACGGCAGCCGCAGTTGGCGTGGGCGTTGCGGTCGGCCGCGCAGTGGTGGCGACGCTGCCGGGCGGCGTGGTCACCACGGTGACAATGCCGTTGGACGTAATCACGCCCGGCTGTGTCGTCGGCATGACGGTGTTCGTGCCGAAATTGAAAACGGATTCAACCGTCGGCGTGGGCGAAGGAGTGGGCGTGGCGGTGCGCTGGGGCGCTGTGACAGCAACCGTATTGTAAACAACACCCTGATTGGACAGGTCGCCCGACAGGTCGTCCGGCGGCACAAAGCAGCCCGTCAGCGTCATGGACAGCGCCAAAACACCGCACAGGGCAGCGCCCTTGAGAATGCGGTTGCGAACAGTTGCAGCGGCATGATTCTTCATGATGATAATTCCCTTCCTTCACACTCAGGGCGAGCGGAGCAAGCGTTATCCTCCTGCCGGATTTGCCGGAAAGAGGCGTATGGGCAATCGCCCATCTATATTGTACACATTTATCGGGCAGTGTGCAAGGGCTAAATTGCACTTCCCCTGCCGGAAAGTGGCGAAAAGCCCACGCCTTCCAATGATATAACGAAACAAGCGGCGCTTTTCCTCCCTTTCCGCTGGATTAGACGGAGAAAAACGCGGATTTGTTCCGCTGAATCAACTATTATTCGACATGTGTGCCGGATTTTCCTGCTGCGAGAACCGTTTCGATATGAAAAACCCCGCCGGAGGATTCCGACGGGATTGGCTTATTCATGCTTGCGAACCTTGCATTTCAGCACGGCATCCACTGCTTTGCCCATTTCCGGCAGCTGAATGTCCATCAAGCGTCCCTCGTCGCACTTCTTGGCAAGTTCGGGCTGAATCGGCAATTGCGCCAGCATCGGCAGTCCATACTGCTTCGCGACATCCGCCGTGCGCCCTTCGCCGAAGGGGTACAGGCGCTTGCCGCAGTCCGGGCAGGTCATGTACGCCATGTTTTCCACCAAGCCCAGCACGGGGATGTTCATCATCTGCGCCATTTTGACGGCTTTTTCCACAATCATGCCGACCAGCTCCTGCGGGCTTAGGACAATCACGATGCCATCCACCGGCAGCGATTGGAACACCGTCAGCGGCACGTCGCCCGTTCCCGGCGGCATGTCCACATACAGGCAGTCCACATCCCCCCAGCACACATCCGTCCAGAACTGCTTCACCGTGCCCGCAATCAGGCTGCCGCGCCAGATAACGGGGTCGGTGTCGTGCTCCAGCAGGAGGTTGATGGACATAACCTTCACGCCGTTTTCAGCTTCCTGCGGCAGGATGCCCAGATCATTGCCGACCGCCTTGTCGCGGATGCCCAGAATGCGCGGCATACTCGGCCCGGTGATGTCCGCATCCAGCACCCCGGCGATTTTCCCGCGCCGCGCCGTTTCGCACGCGAGCAGACCCGTCACCAGTGATTTTCCCACGCCGCCTTTGCCGCTGACAACGCCGATGACCTTCTTTACCCGGCTGCCCGCGTTTGCCGGGGCAAGCAAACTCTGCGGCTTCTGCCGCGATGCGCACGCGCTCCCGCATGAGGAGCAGTCATGCGTACATTCTTCTGCCATCATGTTCACCTCTGCATCAGATTCATGGGGGTATTATAGCATCCGTTTGGGGATGCGTCAAGCAGTCATAATGCCCGAATCGGGAAGTACAGATACTCCTGCTGCGTTTTCGGGTCGGTGAATTCCTGCACCGCGCCGACGAGCTTCACGCCATTTTCGCGGAAGTAATCGACCATGCGGCTGAACGTGTCCGCGCGGCGATTCTCTATGGCAAGGTACTCATACCCCGGCACGACCCACTTCGTCCATCCGTCCGGCACTTCCGCGTCGATGGGACATTCCACGCCCGCAAGGTACAAACCGCGCGAGAAGCCGTCCGTCCACGGCAGGAACGAACGGGTTTCGTCGCTCATCGCGCCCCAAATGCCGAGCAGCGCGCCGTTTTCGTCGCGGCTGGCGACGGGGGAGACTTCGTCGAAGTGGGCGTTCGCGTCTGACCAGAGCATGGGGATGAAGCCTTCGCCGTCGTCTGTCGAGCCTTCGATGCCGATAACGGCAAAGGAGGGCTTGACGATTTTCTGAATGTTGAGGGATGATTCCATGCTGATACCTCCGATGCTATCCTATTCCCGATTCCGCCACAAGTCATTCTTGCGAATCTTTACCCGCGGAATGCTCGTCGTCAAGTCTACCTCATATATGTCTTCCTCCGTCGGATGCAGAATCACATGCACCTTCTGCCCCAGCGCCGGTTCAATGGTGGACGTATGAAACAAAATCAGCGCATTCCCCGTGCTCGGATGCGTACATTGCAGCTCAATAAAGAAGCGATTGCGCTTGACGGGTGCAGTGTAGCTGACGGTCGCTGCCGTGTGCAGCCCGATTCGCCGCAGTTCCCAGCGCGGCTTCAGGCGCTGGAAGAAATCGACGATGGCGGCAGGGGAAAAGGATTGCAGCGTCGTGCGGCGCAGGAGCAGAGCGCCCGTGGGCATCCACAGCGGCAGCGGCGCCGACGCAAGCAGCGCAATGGGATAGCCCAGCGCAGCGCCCGCAATGCCGATGGCGCACAGCACTTCCAGCGCGACGAACGTCCACCGGGAGAAGAAGCAATGCCGGTGCAGCGCGTTCGCCGCCGCCCAGCCCAGCACGATGCCCCACGCCAGCGGCGCGAGCAGCAGCACGAATCCGGCGAACGATGCGCCCGTTGACCCGCGCGACATCAGATGAACACCGCTGAATGCCAGCCCCCCAAGCAGCAGATAGAACCCCGCCCAGCTGTACGGGCGGAGCAGAAACGCCTGCCAGAGCGGCGTTGCGCCCTCCACGGCATAGCGGACGGATGCGCGCAGGTAACGGCAGGCATACAGCGTCAAATGTACTATCAGTTTTGGCACCCACAGCAGCGCATCCAGCAGCATGTTCAGCAAGTCGCCGACCCCATGCGGACGGCGGAAGGGAAAATCCGGGCGCGCAGAACGGAGCAGCTGCATCGTCTTGCGCAGCGATTCGCCCAGCGGCGGCAGACGGAATTTCCGTTTCGGGGGCGCGGACGGCGTGTCCGGAGGCATATCGAACGGGATGTCTGGCGGCATGGTGTCGAACGAATCCTCTGCAGGGTACGGGATGAACTCCTCAGGCGAATAATACTCGCGCGTTCGGCGTCGGCGCGGGGGTTCGTCCGCATTCATGCGGCGGCGGCAGGGCGCGGCTTCGTTTTCCTCCGGCGTATACACCCGGTCAGCCCGGCGTCGGCGCGGCGTCTGCTCACTCATGGGGCTGCCTCCCTTTCGTATGCGTCGCACAGGGACTTTGCGTCGCCCTGCGCGCGGATTCTACCGTGCTCCAGCCAAATCACGCGGTCGCAGAGTTCGCGAATCTGGCTTAAATTATGGCTGACAAACAGCACTGTTGCGCCGCCGGACATGAGCTCAAGCATCCGCGCGCGGCTCTTGCGCTGGAAACGCTCGTCGCCGACGGCAAGAATTTCGTCCACAATCAGAATATCAGGCTGAACGACGGTGGCGATGGAGAACGCCAGACGCGCGAGCATTCCGGACGAGTACGTTTTCAGCGGGCGGTCGATGAAACGATCGAGTTCGCTGTACGCAATGATTTCCGGCGCTTTGTCGTGCAGAAAATCCTTCGGGTAGCCGAGAATTGCGCCGTTAAGGAAGATGTTCTCCCGCCCGGTGAGTTCCGCGTCGAAGCCGCTGCCGAGTTCGAGCATGGGCACAAGCGTGCCCTGCAGGGCGACGCTGCCGCTGGTGGGCGGGTAAATGCCGCTGATGATTTTGAGCAGGGTGGATTTTCCCGCGCCGTTATGGCCAATCAGCCCGGTGACACTGCCCTTTTCGGCGGTGAAGGACACATCATCGAGGGCGCGGAAGGTGGTGGCATGCGTCTGGCGGCGGAGGGCGTCGACGACAAACTCCTTGAGGTTGGTGGTGCGTTTCTGGTCGATGCGGAAATCCATCGTAATGTGGCGGGCTTCTACCAAGGGGATTCACCTCCTTGCGCCCGCGGGCGCGAAATCCTGCGAATATAATTCTCCATCAACCAAGAAAAATCCTCTTGCCAAACGAAAACTGACAGAAATTCCTTTCTGCTTCCGCCCCTTGACGGGAGGGCGCGGGTGGGCTATACTTATCCCGTATGGAAAAGGGGAGGAATCTGGATGGAAATCATTGCACGAATCGAAAACGGCTTTCGGGAGAAATTCGGCGTGCCGCGGCAGTCGGGGCTTGTGCCGGAGGTGATTTCCCGCGTCGTGATGGCGGAAAAGTACAGCGTCCGCGAGGCGTTCCGCGGCATTGAGGATTACTCCCACCTGTGGCTGCTCTGGGAGTTCGACCGCGCGCAGCAGGACGATTGGCGGCCGACTGTGCGTCCGCCGCGGCTGGGCGGCAATACCCGATTGGGCGTGTTCGCGACGCGCTCGCCGTTCCGCCCGAACCGCATCGGTCTGACGGTTGTCCGCTTGATTCGCATGGAGGAGGAGAACGGGCGCATCACGCTCGTCGTCTCCGGCGCGGATTTGATGGACGGCACGCCAATTGTGGACATCAAGCCGTACCTGCCGTATGTGGACAGCGTGCCGGACGCGGTCGGCGGGTTCACCGAGCAGACCGAACGCCATCGCTTGACGGTGGATTTTCCAGAGAAGCTCAAAAAGTACGTTCCCAAGCAGAATCTGCCCGCCGTGATGGGCTTGCTCGCGCAAGACCCGCGCCCGGCGTATCAGCATGACGGAAAGCGCGTGTACGGCGTGCCGTATGGCGAGGTGGATATTCGCTTTGTCGTCGAGGGCGACACGCTGACGGTGGTGGAGGTCGTTCCGTACACGGAAAAGGAGCAGGAAAAGTGAATACGAATCGCTGGATGCAGGAGGTCAATGCGCGGTTTCCGGTGCGCAAAAGCAAGGTACAAAAGGCGCAGTTCCGCCAGTATGTGCTGCAAAAGGCGCAGGAAATGGGCTATGCGGCGAGGATGGAGGAAAACGAGGCAATCTGCACGAACCGCAATATCGTCGTGGGCGATGTGGACAAGGCGAAAGTGCTTGTTACGGCGCATTACGACACGCCCGCAACCGTCGGGCTGCCGAATGTCATGCTGCCCATGAATCGCCCGATGTTCTACCTCGTTCAGGCGCTGATTGCGCTGGTGATGGTGGTGCTCATCTTCATACCGACGGGGATTGTGAAAAAGCTCACGGGCAGCATCTTCTGCACGGAAGCGACGCTGATTGGGCTGTACTGCCTGATGATGTATCTGCTGCTGGCGGGCGTGCCGAATCCGCACAACGTCAATGACAACACGTCGGGCGTGTGCGGGGTGCTGGCGCTGATGGAATCGTTCGCGGCGGAAAAGCCGGAGGAGATTGCGTTCGTGCTGTTCGACAACGAGGAGAAGGGGCTGCTCGGCGCATCGGGGCTGGCGAAAGCGCACAAGCAGGCGGCAAAAGAGACGCTTGTGCTGAACTTGGACTGCATTGGCGTGGGGGAAGCCATGCTGATGCTTGTGCCGAAAGCGGCACGGGAGAAGTATCCGGCACTGGGCGAGACGGCGCGGAAAAGCAGCGGCATTCCGGTCGTCCTTGGCAACATGGAGAAGTGCAATTTCTCCTCCGACCAGAAGCACTTCAAGCTCGGCGTGGGCATCTGCGCCTGCCGCAAGAAAAAGCATGTAGGCTGGTACTGCAGCAAAATTCATACCAGACATGACACGACGTACGACGAAATCACCCTGCAGGGCGTGGCGGACACGGTGGAAGCCGTCCTCCGGCAGGTCGTCGGGAAGGAGCAAGCATGACCATACGCGAAGAAATCGACGCGCAGTTCCCCATCCGCAAAACGACGGCGCAGAAGCGGGCGTTCGAGAAGTGGGTGATGGCGAAGATGCGCGAAATGGGGTATCGCCCCTATGTGGACGGGATGAACCGAAAGGACAAGCTGCGCCACCGCAACATCGTCGCCGGCGACCCTCAAAATGCCGAACTGCTCATCAGCACCCACTACGATACGGCGGCGACCATCGGCATACCCGATTTGCGCATCCCCCGGAATTTCCCGGTGTATATCCTCGCGCAGGGCGCGGTGCTGCTGGGAATGCTGCTGATTTCCCTGCTGATTGGCACGCTGGTCGGGCTGGCGACGAAGAGCGGCGATTGGCTGATTCTGACGTTCTTTTTCGCCTATCTGGCGCTGATGCTGCTGATGATGTTCGGCGCGGCGAACAAGCATAACGTCAATGACAACACATCCGGCATTGCCGCCCTGCTGGAGACGATGCAGCGCCTGTCCCCTGAAGCGCGCGAAAAGACGGCGTTCATCCTCTTTGATCATCAGGAGACGGGCAGCCGCGGCGCAAAGAGCTACGGCGCACAGCACGTCGAAGTGCAGACGATGAAGCTGCTTGTTGACCTCAACTGCGTTGGGGATGGCGACACCTTCGTCATCAGCGCCCCGAAAATGGCGCAGGATAAGCCGGAATACGCCGTTGTCCGCGAATCCCTTGAAGAAAACGCAATGGCATCCGGCGTGTCGACGCAGTTCTTCGGGCGCGCGGGTGTGCAAGGCGCGGGCGATTATCGGCGGTTCGTGTGCGGGGTGGGTGTGTCGGCATACCACCACAGCGCGGGCGTGGGACTCATCACCGGGCGCATTCACACTTCCCGCGATACCGTCTGCCGGCAGGAAAATTTGGACTATCTCGCCAAAAGTCTCGCTGACGCGGCTCAAAAAATGAATGATTTGTAACAAATTGCCGAACAAGCGGCATTTTTCAGCGCTTTTGCTTTGCAATTTGTACCGGAATATGCTACAATAGTGAATAGAAAGGCTCCCTGTTGGCGAGACTGGAAGAGGAGGAAGCAGCATGCTGCCGAAAGTTTCCAAGGGATTCCGCGCCATTTTTGTCGCGGTGATGTGTGTGGTGTGCGTGGCGCTGTGCGTGCTGGCGGTTCGGCTGGCGCAGCAGGGCGAGCAGCTTCGCCTGACGCAATTGCAGCTGGATGCAAGTCTGGCGCGGTTGAAGCTCCAGCAGACGCAGCGCGCGCAAATCGACGTTGACCTGCCGGAAACGCTGGCGCAATTGCAGGCGGTGCAGCCCGAAGCGGATGCAGCGTCCGCGCGCGAGCAGGAACTCCGCGCCCAGCGCAAGGCGCTCCGCAGCGAGAATGCGGAATTAGCGGCGCAGGCGGAAACGCTCACGCAGCAGCTCGCTCTCCTTCGGACCCCAGACAGTGAGCTGATCGGAGAGGTGGAGACGCTGCAAAAGACGCTTTCATCCCTTCAGGCGCAGGTGGACGCCGCACGGCAGCTCCTTGGGCAGGCAGAGGAGTGAGCCTATTCCCCAATTCACTTGCGCTATCTGCTTGCGCATTCGCATTTGGGAATAGTATGCCAGCCGCATTTATTCACAGCCTGAGATTCGACTGACAAAGCAAGGAGGAAGTTCCCATGTCCGAAAACAAGTCCCAGACGCCGGCACAGAACACGCCGGAAAACAGCGAGAAGAAGAAAGTTTCCCTGTTTGCACTCATCGTCGTGCTGGTCGTGGCGGTCATCGTGATGGTCGCGTTGTTCGTGCGGTCGAATAACCTGTCCAGTCAGCTGGATGAGGTCAACGGTCAGCTGGCCGCCAGCAACACCGAACTCCAGCAGACCATTGCCGACAAGGAGACGGCGCAGGCGGAACTGACCACCGCGCAGAATGACCTCCGCGAAGCGCAGCTGGTGCTGGAAGAATCCACCGCAAAGGTGGCGGAGCTGGAAGCCCAGCTGGTTGTGCTGAACGACGAAAACGAAGCGAACAAGGCGCAGGTGGAAACGCTGACCGCTGAACTGGACACCGCAAAGGCGAATCAGGCGGCGGCGCAGGGCTACCTCGACAATGTGTCCGCGCAGCTGGATGAGCTGATGCAGAACCTCGGCTTGGCGCAGAGCGCGCTGAACGGCGAAGCGACGGAAGAACCCACCGCCGAACCGGACGCGACGGAAGAACCCGCTGCTGAACCCGACGCGACGGAAGAACCCGCTGTCGAGCCTGACGCGACGGAAGAACCCGCTGTCGAGCCCGCTGTGACGGAAGAACCCACCGCCGAACCCACTGTGACGGAAGAACCCACTGTCGAACCCGAAGCAACGGAAGAACCCACCGCTGAGCCGGAAGCGACGGAAGAACCCAACGCCGAACCCGAAGCGACGGAAGAACCCGCTGTTGAGCCTGACGCGACGGAAGAACCCGCCGCCGAACCCGAAGCGACGGAAGAACCCACCGTCGAACCCGACGCGACGGAAGAACCCGCCGCTGAACCCGAAGCAACGGAAGAACCCGCTGCTGAAGGAAGAGTTCTTACCACCACCATCACGCTGCCGGACGAATACACGCTTGATGTTGAACTGCATCTGGATGCGAACAATGTGGTGACGGAGCTGAAGCTGACGCTGGAAAATGAAATCGAAGGTCTGACGCAGGAAATGCTGGACGCCTTCGCGGAGCAGTTCGTCGGCAAGCAGCTGCCGATTGTCCTGCACGCGGATGCGGATGAGACGACTGCGGAAGAGCAGATTGTCGAAGGCATGGAGAATCAGCTGGAGAACAGCCGCGGCATCGTTGAGATGCTGAACAAGCTGGCAGAGCAGTAATCCCCTGACACATCGCGCCGCCCCGCTGACTGAATATGGTTAAGCGGAGCGGCGTTTTTTGCACTTGTGTTCCTTTTCAATCAATGGTATAATAAGAGTGGACGTGTATGTCCGAGCAGATATATCAACGATCGACGACCAATGGAGGCTGCACATGAAAAAATGGTTCTGTGCGCTGGGCATGATGCTGGCGCTGCTGATGTCCGTCGCGCTGGCGGACGGCGTGAAAGTCACCTTTGCCGAGAAAAACGGACAAATCAACGGTGGCTATGATTATACGCTGAAGCTGAACGTGTCGCCCGCAAGCGACAAAGACCTGACGGTTTCCCTGACCTGCGACGGCTTGGACGGCGCGTATTCCGTGGTCATCCCGGCAGGGCAGAAGAGTACCATGCTGACCGTTCCGACGCAGGTGGTGGAGGAACGCGGCAAGGTCGTTTTTGAACTGCAGAGCGGCGACGGCTACACCGGTGCAGGCAAGCACACGCTGACCATCCAGCGCCTGCCGAACGTGCAGTTCTATCTGGGCATCAACTTCGGCACGGTGGGCAAGAAGATGAGTGTCCGCATGACGGTGACGAATTCATCCACCATCGTCAAGGGCAACAACACCTTCCAGCTGCGCGATGACAAGGGTACAGTGCTGGCGGAAGCGAAGTGGTCGAATCCGAGCGGCGACATGAGCTTCTCTATCACCCCAACCGCTGATATGGAGGGCTATACCCGCCTGAGCGTGTGGCTGGGCGACCGCTGTGTGGCGGATGGCGGTTACCTGACCGTCGTTGCGAAGGGACAGCGCGCCGTCAAGAACGTGGAGACGGAGCGGAAACTTGTCGGCATCGGCATGGACTGCGGTTTCGGCGGCAAGAACACCGATCAGGTGCTGGAAGTGCTGGCGAAGCACAACACGAATATCACCTTCTTCATGACGGGCTATTTCGTCCGCACGTTCCCGGAGGAATCCAAGCGCGTGCTGGCGGCGGGCAATGAAATCGGCGACCACACGAACACGCATCCGCAGCTGACGAAGGAACGGCCCTACAGCATGATGCGCCAAATCGTTTTCCCGGCGGAGACCATGGCGGAAACGCTGGGCGTCTCGCCGCGCCTGATGCGCCCGCCGTACGGGGACGTGAACAGCAACGTCATCAGCGTTTCGCGCGCGGAAGGCATGGAGTGCGTGCTGTGGAACATGAGCACGAAGGACTCCATCGGCAAATACACGGTGGAAGAGTGCATCAAGAACGGTACGACGCGCGCCAAGCTCGCGCCCGGCAATATTTTGCTCTGCCATCTCGACGCGAATCACAGCTGGGAAATTCTTGATGCTGTCCTGACCTACTACGAGGAGCAGGGCTACACCGTTCTGCCGATTTCCGCGCTGATTTACGCTACGGGCGGCTCGCTGCCCCCGATGCCCTCCACCCGCGAGGCACTGCTCTACACCGACGACTACTGGCCGAACTGGCTGGCAGAACGCGGCATTGAGATTGAGACGAAGGAATAAGCAAGCAGGCTGTCCGAGAAAAACGGGCAGCCTGTTTTGCAAAAGGTGGAATGCCGATGCACATCACTGACTGGAAAGAGAATTTTATCTCGAAGATGATTACGCGCGGGCGCGATTACTGGCGTGCCGGGGCAGTGAAAAATCTGCACTGCACGCAGGAGAAAATCACTGCTGATGTAGAAGGGACGCGGCTGTATCGGGTTGAGATTACGCTGGCAGACGATGCCGTGGCAACCATGTCCTGCACCTGCCCCTTTGCGAAAGAGGGCGCAAACTGCAAGCATATGGCGGCGGCTCTCTTTGCGGCGACCCATCTGCCGGAAGCGGAATTGCCCGCGCCGGAGTGGGAGAAGAAGCTGAACAGCCTGTCCGCTGAAACGCTTCGGGATTTTCTTCGCCCGCTGCTGAAAAAGGACGAAGCACTCCGAAATCGGCTGATGCTGTGCAAGGGAGACGAACCTGTCCGTGCGGATGAACGCCGCCTCAATTGGCAGCGCACCCTGACGCAGACGCTTCACGCCGCCGAACGCTATTCCGAAAACGAGTATGACGAATACGCGGAATATGACGAAGAAGAGGAATCACCCGTTCAGGAACTGCTGGAGCTGATGTATGCGGAATTGGCTGATTTGCTGACACCGGAACATGTGATGCTGGCGTTTGAACTCGTTTGCGACACGGCAATGATGTTTGAATCCGCCGATGAAATTCTTGAACAGGAGGATATCGAAGACGCTTGCCGCGATGCATGGATGCGGATTCTTGCCATCGCAGCACCCGCCCAGCAGGCAGCAATGTACGAGTGGTTCGCCGCTGCCTTCCGGACGTGGAAGCCGATGCCGTATTTCACCGCGCCGCTGGCGTTCTTGTTTTCGTATCCGTGGGACGAAGCGATTCATCAGCGGAATCTTGCGCTGCTCGACGAGAAAATTGCCGAATGGAAGCCGAATGCGCAGGAACGCGGTGGAGGCGCGATGGTGAACCTGCTGAATCAGCGTGAAAAAACGATGCAGCAGCTGCACGCTTCGCAGGAGGACATCATCAGCTTCTGGCATTCGCATTGGGATGTGCCGTATGCGCATGACCGGACACTGAAAACGCTGATGGTGGCGGAAAAGTGGACGGACGCCATCGAGCAGGTCAAGGCGGATTTGCAGACGTTCGCCAGGGAATATATGCCATGCAAGCAGCGCCGCGAACAGCTGATTTTGCTCTATCAGCGCGCGAATCAGCCTGACCTTGCGCAGCAGGCGATTCGGCAGTACATTGAGCAGTACAATCAGTACAGCATGGAGCAGATTGATGCGCTTCGAGCGACGCTTCCCGCCGATGCGTGGCGCGACGAGGCGGAACGTTTGCTGAAACTGCCGACGACAAGCATTATCCACCTGCCCCTGCTGGCATCCATTGAGCAGTGGGAGCAGCTGCTCCAGCGGATTCAGCAACACAGCAATTTTGAGGGACTGTGTACCTATTTTGACCCGCTGATGGCATGGGATTCCGCCCGCACGCTGGCACTCTACCGCAACATGGTGAATCGCGCTATGCAAGGTGCTTCGTCGCGCGCCGCCTACTGCGAGGTCATCCGGCAGCTGGAACACATGAAAGGCACCGACGAGGGAAGACAGACAATTGCTGACCTTGCTGAACAGTGGCGCAGGGACTACAAGCGCAAGTGCGCACTGCTGGACGAATTGCAGAAAGCGGGATACTGACAAAAAACAGGCTGTCCGGGCAAAACGCTCGAACAGCCTGTCTTTTCTTACTTACTCCGCCGGGAACAGGAATCCAGCCGTCATTTCCAGATGGTTTTCGCCCGCATAGTCCGGGAAAACCTCGTACATCTTCGTGGTGAAATCCGCCGCGGACGCTGCCGGTTGCAAGCGTCACGGTGGTGCAGGTCGGGGTGCTCACTTTCGCCAGCGCAGCGGACAGCAGCAGCAAAATCATCACCAGCAGGGAAATCAGTTTCCTCATGGGTTCCTCCAAGGTGGGGCGTTCGGGGAAAGGGGTTATCTTGTGGCCACGATGAAAGAATACACCATTTCTGATATGGGCGCAAGTACGCACTTTTTTATTAGCGAGGCACTTTTTGGTGACTGGGGGGGATTTGCTGCGAGGGCAAAAGAAAAGCACCGATTCTATCGAACCGATGCTAATCTGGCGGAGAGTTAGGGATTTGAACCCTAGGTGGGGTATAAGCCCACACACGATTTCCAGTCGTGCGCCATCAGAACAAACGTTCGCAAGCTGACGACACATCAGGGAGGTGATTTGCATAAAGGTCAGCAGTGATGGCATACGAGGCATGACCAAGCCAACCTTGCACAGATTTGACCGGAACGCCACTCAGAACAGCCGCAGAAGCGACGGAATGCCGCAACCCGTGGAGGGTAACGGCAGGAAGCTGCAAGCGCTCCAGAAGCGCCCTGTGCGCGCGGTAGACCCTATTGGGCGAAGCCTCACAGAAAAGCCCGGAGAGGGTCAGCGGCTGCCGGCGCAGACAGTCCGCCACAATCGGCGGAAGCGCAATGCGCCGGACAGATGCACACGTCTTGACAGGGGAAAGCGTAAGCCCATCAAGACGCTGCACCTGAACGGTCAGGATGCCATCAGCAGAGAGGTCACAGCGACGAGCGCCGAGGGCTTCGCCCCGGCGTAAACCGCAACAGCAAAGAAGAAGCACCGGGGCAACATCGGTATTAGCGGCGGCAATCACATAACGCCGCAATTCCGGCAGGGTCAAAACAGCTGTCTTTTGTGGCTTGTGCACAACCTGTGGGCAGGTATCTGCATCAAGTACACAATCAGTAAGGTGTAGCTTTGCCGCCACCTTCAGCGCGCGGGAAAGCATTACCCGATCAAGCTGCGCGGCGCGCGGATACACCCGCGCCACGTCCTGGATCCAGAGCAGACAGTCCAGCGGCGAAAGAAATTTCATGTCCACCAGCGACAACTCTGCCGGAACTGCCTGCACAGCTCTATTGTAACACATTTTTGTGTGTATAGCAAGCCCGGAAGGCTCAACATAGTGCAACAGCCAAATCTCCAGCCACTCACCCAACGTATACTCTTTCATGCTTTTTCCCTCCCGTAGTAGTCAACGACTATGGAAGGAGTATACCACATGGAGCACCAGCACTACAACCACGTTAACCAAAACGACAAAAACAACGACTACTACAACCGCAGTAGTAGTACAACCACGAGTAGTAGTAGTACTACTACTACTACTATTGGAAGAGAAACGAAAACGACAAGCGCAGATAGTCACATGACAACGGGGAACAGTCAGGAACAGCTCCAGAGCTTCCGAAAGTTTCTAACCCAAATGTTTATGGAGCACTTCGAGCAGGACTATCAAGACGCCATCGGCACGCGCCCGGTTCAACTCATCATCAAGGAAGTCAAAGAACAGCTTGAAAAGGGCAACATCACGCCAACGCAAGTAAGCCGCGCACTTCAGCAGACCGCATACGCGCCGCGCCCGTCGTGGGCATACGCAAGAGCAATCATCCGCCGCATGGTACGAGATGGAGAATATACGGAGAACGACGTGCCGTTCTAACCAGCTTGAGCAAACAAGAGAGGCGGCATAGGGAGCGCTGCGCCGGCCGGATCGGGCGCACGGAACAGCAGGGAAGAGCGGCAGGAAGAGCGCCCGCCCCGGCTCGGCTTGCTTACACTGCCTTAGTCTTCATGGCTCCGTGGCTCCCACCTATAGTGGTGTACTGCCCACCCGCGCAGCAGTGCAGTGCCGTCGCTCCTCCAGCGCCCCCCCGCCCGCACCCCCGTGTTGTCGGAGTTAAGCTTTGCACCGATAAAAACAAGGATAACAGCCAATGCGGC
>OLOW01000989.1_pt1 | contig 19674 bp, 15 predicted proteins | sample 1672801 | NCBI WGS metagenome assembly OLOW01 (sample SAMEA3136725, study PRJEB25190) | human gut metagenome | biome: human gut; feature: human-associated habitat; material: faeces | place: Austria | collected 2013 | reverse complement strand
GTCCGCAGAGCGCTCGCGCACCGGGCGATACATCATGCCAGCTTGGCAGAAGCGGCACCCGCGCGCGCACCCACGCAGCACCTCGACTGAGAGGCGATCATGCACGCATTCGGTGTAGGGGACGATGCACGGCTCCCACCCGGAGCTTTCCGAAAAGCCCGAGAACAGGCGTTTCTCGATATGCTCGGGAACGCCCGGCTCCACAGGCTCGACCCATGAGCCCGCACGCTGCGCCTCTTCCTCGCCCCGCACGCGATACAGCGAGGGAACGTAGCATCCAGGAAGCGCTGCAAGCGAGCGAAGGATATCCTGACGCGTTGCACTCGCACGGCGGCACTCGCGCACGCAGAGCAGCGCCTCGGGCAGCGACTCCTCGCCTTCGCCGATGAGCATCGCGTCGAAGAACGGTGCATAGGGCTCGGGGTTAAAGACGCAGGGCCCGCCGCCGAGCACAATCGGATCGTCCTGCGCGCGATCGACCGCACGCAGGGGGAGGCCCGACAGGTCGAGCACTTCGAGAACATTGGTCGCCGCGAGCTCATGCGGCAGCGTGATACCGATGGCATCGAATTCCGAAAGCGGAGCGCAGCTTTCGAGCGAGAACATCGGGACGCCCTCTTCGCGCATGAGGTCGATCAGGTCGACCGCAGGCAGAAACGCGCGCTCGGCAGCGAGATGCTCGGTCGCGTTCACCGCGTTCACGAGGATGCGGACCGCCTGGTTCGGCTGCCCGAGCTCGTAGGTGTCCGGGTAGACCATGCAATAGTTGAAGTCCGCACCTTCCTTGCGCGTGCTTCCCCATTCGTGGTCGAGATAGCGCGCCGGTCGCTCAACGCGCGCAAGCAGCGGCTCAAGCCGCGGCCACAAGTCGATCATGTATCCCCCTCGATATCCAAAACCGCAGGTGCGGCCCTTATTCAGTCTTCTTGAGAACCGCCGCGGCGCCTTGGCGAACCGCCGTCTTCACGGTCGAGAGCACGCGAGCCCCCGCAGGAGTGGCCGCGACATCGCCCGCAATCTGCGTCGCCTTCGCCGTCGCCGTGGAAACGACGCCCGCAAGACCTGCGATGTTGCCGCCGCGTTCGAAGTACTCGACGGCCGCAAGGCCCATCGCCTTCGTGCCCGCATAGCCCACGCCGGCCTTTACGGCCCAGCCGATGGCGGGCACCGCGCCCGCGACCTGGCGGGCAACGCTGCGGCATGCGAAGGCGCCGCCGACGATGGCGGCGAGCTCCTTCGCGCGCGCGGCGCTCATAGGCTCGCCGTATGCGGCGGCGATTTGGAGCAGCATCTTCGCCTGGTTGAGCGTCATAAGCGGCATGTCGGCGCCGGGAATGAAAAGTACGAGGCCGATGCCCGCATTCTGAAGCGACGTCGCGCTCACGGCCTCGAGCGAGAGCGGCCTGCGCACGAACGGGAACGACAGCGTGCATAGCACAGCGAAGTACGAACAATGGTCCGAGTACATAGAAACAGCACATGCTGATTCGGATATACATAACAGCCGGATCGATTACAGCTGCGTCGCTTGTTCCGGCAACCAGACGGAGCAGAAGCGGAGCGGTTGGGAAACCGACCAGAATAATAAGTGTGGTTGCGATCGTATTTATAAGGATGCCGGCACGGATGCCGGATTTTACACGGTCGATCCTTTTGGCACCGATGTTCTGACTGACAAAGGTTGTAACTGCGTTTCCGATAATGTAGAGAGCTACATCGAGGATATCGAAGATCTTTCTTGCTGCGGTATGTGCAGTAATGATATTTGTACCTAGTTTATTGATAGAACTCTGTAAGGTAACAGTACCTATATTTACGATACAGCTCATGAATCCCATGGCGAGAGCGGATTGTACCAGATCGCTGAAATCTGTATGGTCAACTCTGTATTCATCTTTTTTAGGGATCAGGAAGTCACATTTTGAGAAGATGTATATAAAACATGCAACACCGGCAACTGCCTGTGAGATAACTGTAGCGATAGCTGCTCCGGCAACACCTGAATGGAAGCCCTGGATAAATAACAGATCCAGTCCGATGTTCAGCACAACTGCGATGCCAAGGAAGATCAATGGGGTCTTGCTGTCACCGACAGCACGTAGCAGATTTGCACCAAAATTATAAATTGCTGAAAAGATAAGTCCTGCTAAAATGTATTTGACGTACTTGTCAGCCATATGTATAATTTCCTCAGGTGTACCAAGAAGCACCAGGAGGTCATATATAAACAGAAGTCCAACGATCGTAAGAACGATGGAAGTAACAAAGGTGAGGATTGCTGAGACACCGATACATTTTCGCATGTTTTTCTGATCCTGAGCACCGAAATACCGGGCGATCGGGATCGATAAGCCGAGCGTGGCGCTGTTCAGAAATCCGATCAGTGTATTCGAGATAACACTGGTTGCTCCGACGGCTGCAAGCGCATCGGGATTGATACAGTTTCCGACAATGGCAGAATCACAGAAGCTGTAGAACTGCTGTGCGATCTGTCCGAGAATCATTGGAAGGGCATAGAGCCATATTACTTTTATTGGTTTTCCTTCGGTTAAATCTTTCATATTATATAACTTGCAGAACGCCATCAGACGCTGCTTTCTCCTTTCGTACTATTGAATTATATACATTTTTGGGAAAGTGTAAAGAGAAGTAAACGTAAAAAAAGGTACAGAAAATTTACAATCAGATTTGGTGAAAATGACAGATTGTGGAAGAAAATGAAAATTGCTGCATGAAAAATGGATAGATATATCATGGATTATGCAGTATGATATGTAAGATAAGTTTAGGTTTTATCGGAAATAATGTATGTTAGAATAAAAAGTTAGAAGGATTGGATACGAATGAAAAAAGATAATCAGAAAGATGAAAAGATATCTAATAAAGAAGAAAGTAGTCGGCAGAGATTGAAAGGTTTATCCTTTATAAAGGCATTTTTGTTTTTTGCTGTTTATATAGCAATATTGGTCTTGGTAGGGGTGCAGGCGGTATCCAGATCCGGGGAGACAAATAAAAAGAAGATTTCCATATATAAAGAAGCAACGCCGACGGATGCAGATACCGATATAGAAGGTGTGACAAAAAATGAGAAAGAAAATACAAAAGATCATCTGGCACTTGCTCAGCCGGCAGAATTAAAGAAGGTAGATGCTGTTTCTGCCGGACAGGACTATAATGGCATAGATCTGAAAGACAATGGAATGCCATATGCCGTAAAGATCAATCGTAAAGAGAATATTGTTACAGTATACAGTCTGGATTCGGATGGTTTTTATACAGTTCCGGTTAAGGCATTTCGATGTTCGGTATCACTGGATGATACGACACCGGCAGGCTTATTCACAACAACAGAGAAGCGGTTGGAATGGGCGATCCTGCAAGGAAATGTATACGGACAGTATGCTTACCAGATTCATGAGGGAATTTATTTCCATTCCGTTCCTTATACAGAAAAGGGAAGCGATAAACTTGAGACATGGGAATATAATAAGCTCGGAGAAGGGGCATCGCTTGGATGTATCCGTATGTGTGTGGCGGATGTGAAATGGATCTATGAGAATTGTATGCCGGGAACACAGGTATACTTATTCGACAGTGATTATCCGGGACCGCTTGGCAGACCACAGCAGCCATATGTTTTTACTGAGACAGATGATACTGGCTGGGATCCGACAGATACGACGCTGGGCAATCCGTTTGCCGGGACGGCGGCGATATATGGAGCGGTAAGCCATAGCATTGAAGTGGGAGAGCCGTTTGACAGTAAGACAGGTGTTCTTGCATTTTCATCAGATATGGAGAATGTAACGGATCGGCTCATGGTAGAAGGAACAGTAGACAACCAGACACCGGGTGAATATAAATTATCTTATTACTTTTATGATAATGGAAAGAAAATATTACGGGATATCTATATTACGGTCAAGGACACGGAACCTCCTGTTATTACGGAAGCACCGGATGAACTGCACCTGAGAGGTTATCATGGGGATGCAGATGAACTGGCAGCTTTGATCGCGCGAAATGTTACAGCCTTTGACGGTGATAAGAAAATCATCTCATACGATGTGATCCCACAGACGGAGGAAGCCGGGGCAGACGATGACCGGACAACAGAGAATCCGGTTCTTGTAATAGACCTGACAGGTGTACAGGAGACACCGGGAACCTATGAAGTATCCTGTTATGCAAAAGATACCGCAGATAATCGATCAGCCGTGTGGAAGATAACGATTGCTTTAGAGGAATAGAGAAGGACAGCAGAAAGCTGAAAAAGAAGAGAGGTTAGAAGTTGGATATTCGATCAGAAAATGATAAAAAAAGCGGTTATGAAGTGCAGATGGAAGCAGAAGAACGAGTAATCGTATTTGCAGTAGCCTCCGGTGGAGTATCGGTAGAGGATACAGAGAAATCACTGGATGAATTGGAGGAACTTCTGGAAACCGCAGGGGCAGCTACAGTCGGAAGACTAATCCAGAGTCTGGATCGTGCAACAAGTGATCTATATCTTGGCAGTGGTAAGGTAGAAGAACTGCGAAGCATGGTCGCTATGTATGATGCGACAGGCGTCGTCTGTGATGACGAGTTATCACCGGCACAGTTGATGAACCTTCAGGATGCACTTAATATAAAAGTAATGGACAGAACGATGGTTATTCTGGATATATTTGCCGCACATGCCGGAAGCTATGAAGGAAAGCTGCAGGTAGAGCTGGCACAGCTCAGATTCCGGGCGACCAGACTGGTAGGTATGCGTGATTCCCTGTCGAGACTTGGTGGAGGAATCGGAACCAGAGGTCCCGGTGAGAAGAAGCTGGAGATCGACCGTCGAGTGATAAGAGACAGGATCTCGAAGCTGAAAGCAGACCTTCGTCAGGTAGAAGGTAGACGAATGGAACAGCGGAAGCAGCGGAATAGGACGGGTATTCCGGTCGTAAGTATCGTCGGATATACAAATGCCGGCAAGTCAACTCTGTTAAATAAACTGACGGGCGCAGGTGTTTTGGAAGAAGATAAATTATTTGCAACGCTTGATCCGGCAACGAGAAATGCTATGCTTCCCGCCGGACAGCAGGTGCTGTTCACGGATACGGTAGGATTTATCCGCAAGCTGCCACACCATCTGGTGGAGGCATTCAAGTCGACACTTGAGGAGGCGAAGTACAGTGATGTAATCCTCCATGTTGTGGATGCGTCCGACCCGAACTGGGATCGGAATATGGAGACAGTCTATGCGACACTCAGACAGTTAAATGTAGATGAGGAAAAGGATCATCCGATCATTACAGTGTTCAACAAGATTGACAAACTGCCGGAGGGTGGGGATATATCGATGATCAAGGACCTTCGCGCGGATCGTATGGTATATTTGTCAGCAAAGACCGGTGCTGGAATCGATGATCTGCTGGTACAGGTTGAAGAAGTTCTGCGGGAGCAGAAGACATATATCCGGCATACATTTGCTTATCAGGATGCGGGGAAACCGGGGCTGATAAGGAAATATGGCGAAGTTCTGACGGAAGAATATCTGGAGGACGGAATCTTTGTTGAAGCATATGTTCCAAAGAGCCTGATCGGTCAGCTTGGTTTGGATAAAAATCTTTGACAAATCCTCTGTTTTCTACTAATGTAGGAATTGTCGGAGTTAATATAGAATAAACATGAAAACGAAGCAGATGGATGATCTGCTATATATTCATCAGAACGAAAGGAAAATGAGATGAACGAAAATAATATGAATCAGGGATTCCCGGAGAATCCGAATGGTGCTGATGGCGGTATGAACGATCAGACACCGGAAAACAATATGCCATATGGTTATAATGCAGATCCGAACATGGGCGCATACAATAACATGAATGGCTATAATGCAGATCCGAACACGGGTGTATACAATAACATGAATGGCTATAATGCAGATCCGAACATGGGATATGCACAGCCGGACATGAATGAATTTGGTGACCAGACACCATATCAGGCGACTGTGCCAAAGAAGAAAAAAGGTGGAAAGATCGCATTATTTACATTTATAGGTGTTGTGCTGGTTGCAGCTATTGTTACTGCAGTTTATTTCTTTGTAAGAAAGACTCCTGCCGAGGCAATTAAGGCGGCAATGAAGAATACAGTTACCGAGTCGGTAGATTCATCACCGTTAGAAGATGTAATCGGCGTATCAGAGTTCAGTGAAGATAAGATGGATTTTGATATGAACCTGAAGGTGAACAGTATTTATAAAATGGATGGTTTATCCGGATCTACATACGGAATAAGCGGAGCATTTGAGAAGCAGAAGGATAATTCATATAATCTGAATCTGAATGGTTCCCTGACTATTGCCGGCGAGACCGTAAACGCAAATCTTTATGGCATTGACAAGGTTTTCTATTTTGAGATTCCTGAGCTGTATGATTCTGTGTTCAAGATGGATCTTGCGGCTATGCTGAAATCACTTGATACATCAGATATGGACGAAGCAACCCAGAATGAAGTAAAGGCGCTGTATGAGAAGTATATGGAGCCTGCTACAGAGGATTTGAAGAAAGCAGTTACCTATGACAGAGTAGGGAGCGCAGAGATTGAGAATCACAACGGCGACAAGGAAAAATGTAAGCAGTATACAGTTACACTTCCGACTGCTGATGTAAAGGCATATGTGACAGCACTCTGTAATTATCTGAATGCTTATGCATCTGATTATATTACTGATGATCAATTAGATGAGATCGGAGTTACAAGAGCTGAATTATCACAGGCATTTCAGTACATTCCAACTTATTATGGAATGATGTTCTCAAAAGATTTTGTTGTAAATATATATGTTAAGAAGAATCAGTTAGCAAGAATCAGTATGGATTATAAGTTTACTGCTCTTGGTGGAACTGCATCTGTTGTATGGGATTACATGGGTGAAGAACACCCGGCGGATGATGTTTATTTCTGTGCATCCGTAAAGAAGGACGAGAAGGAACTCGGATCCGTATCATTCAGTAAGAAGAAAGAGAACACAAAGGGCTCTTATGTATATAAATTAACAGACAGCGTTGTTGTAAATGATAAGGCTGTTGCCGGTCTGGAACAGACAGCGACCTTCACAAAATCGACAAATGCATTTGAAAGTCATCTGACATTGACTGCAAATGATGAGGCTGTATTTGCATATGATCTGACAGGAAGCCTGAAGGATGTCCGGAAGGGTAAATCCTTTGGCGCAACAGTTGATTCGTTTAAGGTTACGGATGGTGGCGATACCGTATATGCGGATCTTTCCGGTGATGTACAGTTTGGTGATCTTGGAAAAGAGATCGGGAAGCCGGACGAATCCAAGCAGGTTGTAGATTATACTGAGATGACAGATGAATATATGGAATCAAATATCAATCAGGAAGCAGCACAGAGAATTGTGTCAGCATGGGGTTCGGCACTTGGTTCTGCAGTTGATAACGGAGATATAGACATTGACGATTTTATTACATCGGATGCAACTACTGATGATGGTGACAATGATGATGAATATGTAATTGACAGTTCTTCCATTGATGATGTAGATTATTCCGGTTATGTCATGAAGGGTGAAGGCTATACAGTTGCCCTGAATGATCCGGCAGGTTACGACAGAGGATATGCAGATGATGAAGAGATAGATATCTACAATGACAAATATAATGCATATTATACATTGACACCGAACTGCGACAAAGAGAAGGAATGCGAGAACTTTATGACATATTTTGACTATCTTGGAGAAGATGGCAGCGTTCTTGATAAAAAGATGGAGCAGGTGACCGGAACTGATGGCAAGACAATGGACTGTTATGTAATAGATTCAGATATCTATGATATAAAGGTTCGTGATTATTACTATTTCTATCCGATCAACGATAAAGATTATATAGTTGTAAATGTAAATGTCTGGGCAAACGGAAAGGATCAGGAGGTTGATGCCGATATCACAGCCATCGCCAATGAGCTTGTCAATGACCAGATCATAAATGTACAGGAGCAGTAGGATAAAGGTATTCCGGGAGCACATATATGAATGTTGTAGAAGTAAAAAATGTAAGAATCGGTGAGGGTATGACAAAGATTTGTGTACCTATGGTAGCACCGACTGAGTATGATGTGGATATGCAGATACGAACGATCAAGAAATCTAAGACGGATCTGGTAGAATTCAGAGCAGACTGTTTTGAGGATTGTCTGGATATGGATGTATTGATAAAAATACTTGAGAAGATTCAGGATGAGTTAGCAGAGTTTCCGATCGTATTCACATTCCGGACCAGAAGTGAAGGCGGAAGTCATGATATTACACCGGATCAGTATAGAGAAATGTTGTTACGAGTGGTTGAAAATGAACTGGTTGATCTGATCGATGTTGAATATTTCTATGATATTCCTTTTGTTACAGAAGTAATTGAAGCAGCGCATGATCATGGTATCAAGGTGGTTGTATCCAATCATGATTTCAAGACGACGATACCGATGGAACAGATTGTGGGCAGATTCAAGGAAATGATAGACACAGGTGCAGATATTGCGAAGATCGCAATGATGCCGGAGGATGGCTCACAGGTTGTCGACATGATGCAGGCTGCAAAGGAATTGCAGGAGTATGGGAATCAGACACCGCTTATCGTTATCTCTATGGGTGAGCTTGGCGTATCAACCAGAACAACCGGAGAAATGTATGGCAACTGCATCTCATTTGCAACTGCGGGTATTCCTTCTGCACCGGGCCAGATCGATGTGGAAGCACTTCGCAGTCAGCTTGAGATGATCCACAATATAATCGGCAGCTAGAGATGAAGGATGGAGACTGGATAGTTTTATTTGCAGAGGACAGAGAATTTCTGCGGATAAGATTCTCCGGTCTTTATTCTTATAGAACAGGAGAGATTGGCTTGAAAGAATATATTAATAAATATCTGGACAGATACAGTAAAAGAGACTATTATCCCTGGCACATGCCGGGACATAAAAGGCAGGATGTATTTGCGGATGATTTCTGGGAGACATTATTCCGCCGGGATTTTACGGAGGCGGAAGGACTGGACGACCTTCATGAACCGGAGCTGTTTATGAAGGACAGTCTGGAACAGATGAGACGATTCTACGGCACAGAGAAGACATATATGATGGTGAATGGTGCGACCGGTGGGATACTGGCAGCACTCTTTGCATGTGCACCGGAGCACGCAAGGATTCTGATGGGAAGAAACTGTCACAAATCTGTCTGCCATGCAGTAAGTCTGTTGAATCTGGAACCGGAGTACATCGTGCCGGAGCTTTTGCCGGGAACAGATATATTTGCAGATATTACACCGGAGCAAATCGAGCAGAAGATACAGGAGATGAAGCAGAGAGGTGAGCTGCCTGCTGCTGTGGTTATCACTTCGCCGACTTATGAGGGTGTGATCTCGGATATCTGCGGAATTAAGAATGTGCTTGTTCCGTATGATATCCCATTGATCGTGGATGAAGCACATGGAGCACATCTTCCGTTTATGCCGAAGCGGAATCTGTCAGCAGTTGCGGCAGGAGCGGATCTGGTTATCCAGAGCACACATAAGACACTTCCGGCATTGACGCAGACCGCACTTCTTCATGTGAATCGGAAAGATCTGATTCCGAGGGTGGAACGCTATCTGCATATTTTTCAGACGTCATCACCATCGTATCTGTTCACACAGAGCATGGAGAAAGCGGTCGTATATGCAGTGAATCACCCGGAAGTATTTGACGCATATCGAAAACGGCTAAAGCATTTTAGAAAAAAATGTAAGGAATTGAAGCATATCAGACTGTTACAACCGAAGCAGACATGTTATGCTTATGATAAATGTAAGCTGGTATTCACAGTGACGGGCATATATCCGGAGAATATGGATAATACAGATGGTCAGAAGTATGAAAAGGCGACCGGCCCATGGCTTGCCCATGTACTGGCAGAGAACTTTCATCAGGTGGTTGAGATGGCAGGAGCACAGCATGTGATCGTCATGACATCATTTGCGGATAAGAGAAAAGCGTTTGATCGTCTGTATGAGGTCTTAAAACAGATAGATTCAGAACTGGAAGAGGCGTCTGATGAAGCGGGAAGAGATGCGATCCGGGAATATGATACAGATTCGACACTGCCGGAGACGGAGGATGCCGTTTTGTTTAATACAAGGTTTCATCTGCCGGAGCAGATTATGACGCCGGGCAGGGCGTGGACATTTGACAGTAGCAGAAAGAAGCTGACAGAGGCAGAAGGATGCACAGCGGCTGATTATGTGTATGCGTATCCGCCGGGAACTTCGGTTATCGTACCTGGTGAGAGGATTGACGCGCAGGTGATCCGGGATATCATACATATGGTGGAAACCGGGCTTAACATGATCGGAGTGGAATGTCCGCCGGATGGTATATATATACAGGTTATAAAAATGTTATAGTACAATAACATTTTGGGCTGTCAAAAGGGTTCGGTAATTGGATCCGGATTGGCGATATGATAAAACAGATAAAGGAGTATGGAACATATGCAGGGAATATTTATAACGATGGAAGGACCGGACGGAGCCGGCAAGACAACACAGATCGAGCTGTTAAAGGACTATCTGAATAAAAAAGGATATGACGTACTCATTACCAGAGATCCGGGCGGAAATGCGGTTAGCGAAGCGATCCGTGAAGTCATTTTGAATAAAGATTTTACAGAGATGGGATATATGACAGAGTTGTTATTATATGCGGCAGCGAGAGCACAGCTTGTAAAAGAGAATATCAAGCCGGCATTATCTGCAGGCAAGGCAGTTATCGCTGATCGTTTCGTAGATTCGTCAGCTGTATATCAGGGAATCGGACGGGGACTCGGAATTGATACTGTTTATAAGGTGAATGAATTTGCCTTACAGGGTATCCTGCCGGATATGACATTTTTAATGGATCTGGATGCGGAAGCCGGCATTGCCAGAAAGAAAAACCAGGCAGAGCTTGATCGTATGGAGCAGGAAAGTCTGGAGTTCCATAAGAAGGTTGTCGAGGGTTACAGATGCCTTGCTGAGATGAATCCTGACCGTATCGTGAAAGTTGATGCGGCTTTGCCAAAAGAAGCAATACATGATATAATAATTTCGTATGTAGAAAAATGGCTGGCAAGACCATAGCATAAGCAAGGAGAAGAGCATGATAGAATTTTCTGAAATTATCGGACATGAAGATATAATCCAGCATTTTAAGAGAAGTATAGAGATGGGAAAGGTATCCCAGGGCTATATTATAAATGGAGAAGAAGGCAGTGGTAAAAAGACTCTGACGCGTGCCATAATCAAGACTCTGGAGTGTGAAGAAGGCGGAACGGAGCCATGCTGCAAGTGCAAATCATGCAAGCAGATGGATACGGATAATCAGCCGGATGTTACATGGGTCACACATGACAAACCAAATGTGATCTCTGTAGAGGAAATCCGTGATCAGGTAAATAAGGATATAACGATCAAACCGTATAGCAGCCGGTATAAGATCTATGTGATCGACGATGCACAGCTTTTAAATGCAAATGCACAGAATGCTCTGCTTAAGACGATTGAGGAGCCACCGGAGTATGCGATCATTTTCCTGTTGACCAGCAATATTGACAAGATTCTTCCGACGATCATTTCCAGATGTATCGTACTGAATATTAAGCCTGTCAGAGAGCGGGACGTACTGGACTATCTGATGAATGAGCTGAAGCTTCCAAAGGAAAAAGCGGATTTCTGTATGGACTTTGCACAGGGTAATCTGGGTAAGGCGATCCGACTCGCGACCAGTGACGAATACAAGGAAATCATAGAGGATGTAACAGGTGTTCTTCGCAAGATCCCGGATATGATAGTCGACGATATTATGTTTGCGATCAAGAATATGAACCATCACAAGTTAAAGATCGGTGATTATATTGATCTGATGATGATGTGGTATCGCGATATCCTGATGTTAAAGATCACCGGAAATGCCGGACGGCTGATGTTCAAGGAATATTATACGGATATCCGCAAGCAGTCATCCCACATCTCCTATGAGGGAATTGAGGATGTCTTAAAGGCAATGGATAAGGCGAAGATCCGTCTGGAAGCAAATGTTAACTTTGATGTGGCTATGGAACTTATGCTTCTGACTATAAAGGAGAATAAATAATGAAAGAGATCATTGGAGTTCGGTTCAGACCGAATGGTAAGATTTATTTCTTTTCACCGGGAGACCATGATGTTGAGTGTGGACAATTTGTTATCGTAGAAACTGCCCGTGGTGTAGAATTCGGAAAAGTTGTACTGGGTAAGCGGAACATAGACGATGGTAAGATCGTATCCACTTTAAAGACGATCATAAGAGTAGCTACTGATGAAGATAAGAAAAGACACGAAGATAATAAAGAAAAGAGCAAGAAGGCATTTGCTATCTGTAAAGAGAAGATTGCAAAACATAAGCTTGATATGAAGCTGATCGAGGCCGAGTATACATTTGACAATAATAAAGTACTGTTCTACTTTACCGCAGATGGAAGAATTGATTTCCGTGAACTGGTAAAGGATCTGGCATCTGTATTCAAGACAAGGATCGAGCTCCGTCAGATCGGTGTTCGTGATGAGACGAAGATGGTTGGCGGTATCGGTATCTGTGGCAGGGAGCTGTGCTGCCATGAGCATTTGTCAGAGTTCGTTCCGGTATCGATCAAGATGGCAAAGGAACAGAATCTGTCATTGAACCCGACAAAGATATCCGGAGTATGCGGAAGACTGATGTGCTGTCTGAAACATGAACAGGACACATATGAGTATCTGAATGAGAAGCTTCCAAATGTCGGAGATTTTGTTCGGACAGTGGATGGAAATAAGGGTGAAGTCTTATCTGTAAGCGTACTTCGTCAGAAAGTAAGGATCGTGGTTACGGATAAGGATGATAATAAAGAGGTTATGGAGTATCCGGTCAGTGAACTGAAGTTCAAACCGAAGAAACGAAGAAATACAGAGCGTATCAGTGACGAGGAATATAAAGCACTGGAGGCGCTGGAAGATAAGGGAGGAAAATCCAAATTTGATGATTGATCTTCTCCCTGATGAACGTATAGATGATCTGCAATGCAAGGGGTATCAGATCATACAGAATCCCAATATGTTCTGCTTTGGCATGGATGCTGTACTGCTGGCAAATTTTGTAAAGCACAGACGGGATGGCATGTACATGGATCTTGGAACGGGAACCGGTGTTATACCGATCCTGCTGGCAGCAAAGGAACCGCCTGACGGAACCTGTCAGTTTGTCGGTCTGGAGATTCAGGATGCCTGTGCAGAGATGGCAGGAAAGAGTGTCAGATTAAATGATCTGGAACAGAAGGTTCGAATCGATCATGGAGATATCAGAGAGGTCTCCTGTAATTACAGGAAGGCCTCTTTTGATATCGTTACATCGAATCCGCCGTATATCAGCGGGAATCATGGACTGACAAATCCTGACGAGCCGAAGAATATTGCCAGACATGAGATCTGCGTGACGCTTTCAGATGTGATAGAGGCAGCGGCATATCTGCTGAAACCGGGTGGCAGCTTCTATATGATACATAAGCCGTTCCGGCTGGCAGAGATTTTTGAAGGGCTGCTGGCAAATGGACTGGAACCGAAACGGATGCAACTTATTCATCCATATATTGATAAAGAACCGAATATGGTGATCGTAGAGGGCGTAAAGGGCGGTAATTCCAGAATCAAGATCGAGCCGCCGCTGATCGTCTACAAAGAACCGGGTGTTTACACGGAGCAGCTTCTCGATACATATGAAGGGGAAGCAAAGAAATAAAACAGACAGAACAGGAGAATCTACATGGCAGGTATATTATATCTGGTCGCTACGCCAATCGGGAATCTCGAAGATATGACATTCCGGGCGGTACGCACACTGTCAGAGGTGGATCTGATCGCAGCAGAGGATACGAGAAACAGTATCAAGCTGTTAAATCATTTTGAGATAAAAACACCGATGACCAGTTACCATGAATTTAATAAATATGATAAAGCAAAGGTTCTGGTGGACAAGCTTCTTACAGGAACAAATATTGCAGTTATAACGGATGCCGGAACACCGGGTATCTCAGATCCGGGTGAGGAACTGGTACGGCAGGCACTTGCGGCAGGAGTGACGGTAACAGCAGTACCGGGGGCATGCGCCTGTATCACGGCACTGATCTCATCGGGACTGCCAACCAGACGGTTTGCATTTGAAGCATTTCTGCCACAGGATAAGAAAGAAAAGGCAGAGGTTCTTGCAGAGTTAAAGGATGAGACCAGAACGATGGTGATCTATGAAGCACCACACCGATTACAGAAGACACTTGCGGAATTATTTGATACACTTGGCGACCGGAAGATTACACTTTGCCGGGAACTTACGAAACGACATGAAACAATCGAGCAGTTCGTGTTGTCAGAGGCAATCAATTATTATGAAGAGCATGAACCGAGGGGCGAATATGTAATGGTGATCGAGGGAATGGATGTGGCTGCGGCAAAAGCAGAGAGACAGCAGGAGTTCCTTTCGATGACGATAGAGGAACATGTCGCTATGTATGAGGAACAGGGCATGACGAAAAAGGACGCGATCAAACAGGCGGCAGCAGACCGTGGCGTTCCAAAGCGTGAAGTATATAATGTGGTTATGCGATAGAAATAAACAGTTGTAAAGCTCATGCCGGAATTATTCATGAGAGATAGAAATGATGATTTGCAGGCAGTTATAAACAGATGAAAGGTGAAAGGGGTATAAACATATGGCGTGGTTGGAGATATCAGGAACAGTTGGCAGGGTGGCAGCCTGCCTCGGATTTTTTATTGCAGGTATGGCGATTTTCTATCTGTTGACAAAGGTGATCTACCGGATACCGGAGAAGCAGCAGTTAGAGCGGCTGCACGAACCGGGAAAATTCAGAAATGCAGGGATTGTTATATTTGGCGGTGTGGCAGCGGTTTTATTTACCGGATTTTTCGGTATGGGATTACAGGGGATTATTTATTTTCTGTTTCTGGCAGTTCTTACCGTAGTGACCTTTATAGATATGGATACCATGGAGATCCCATTTATGCTGAATGTCATTATCTTTGTGATGGGCGTGGTATCTCTGATCCTTCAGTTCGTGTCGGATGCAGTTCCGGGATCTGAGTTTCTTGCAATGGATGAGGTTACGATCGTATCCAGACTGATCGGAATGATCTGTATCAGCCTTCCTTTATATCTGATCGTTCTGTTTATTCCGGAAGGCTTTGGCGGCGGAGATATCAAGCTGATGTTCGCTGCCGGCTTCTTGCTTGGCTGGAAAGCAACAGTGGTCGGTTTCTTTATCGGTTTGATCCTTGGCGGAATCTATGGTGTGATCTGTCTGGTTCGCAGAAGTCATGGTAAAAACGACCATTTTGCATTTGGCCCGTTCTTAAGCGTGGGGCTTGCGATCGCACTTTTCTGTGGAAATATCATCATGAATCATTACATCGATTTTATAAAAGCGGCTATGAATCCTGAGATATAGAAAAAACTGCTTGTGTATTCAAGGGAGATTGAGTATACTAAAGGGTATGGATGTTTAACGCGTTAAAGCGTTTGAGCGAAAAAGTTACAATGTATGGAGGAATATGGAAATGCCGATTATAGATTATCTGGAAAGAAATGCCAGAGAATTCGGGGATGACGTAGCACTGGTTGAGATTAATCCTGATGTCACAGAGACAAGGAGAGTGACATGGAGAGAATATGAGCTGATCGAGGCGAATCCAACCTGTCAGTATAGAAGAGAGATCACATGGAATGTATTTAACGAGAAAGCAAATCGTTTTGCAAATCTTCTGGTCTCCAGAGGGATCCGGAAAGGAGATAAGATCGGTATACTGATGATGAACTGTCTGGAATGGCTTCCGATCTATTTTGGAGCATTAAAGACAGGAGCTTTGGCAGTACCGCTTAATTTCCGTTATGATGCAGAGGAGATCAAATACTGTGTAGAGCTTGCAGATGTGGATGTTCTGGTATTCGGTCCGGAATTTATCGGACGAGTAGAAACAGTTGTAGATGAGATTGCAGAGAAGCGTATTTTGTTATACGCCGGCGGTAACTGTCCGACATTTGCAGAGGACTATGATAAGCTTACGGCAAACTGTTCCAGTACCTTTGAGAAAAGAGATATCAAGGACAGCGACGATGCGGCAATTTATTTTTCATCAGGAACTACGGGTTTCCCGAAAGCAATCTTACATAACCATGAGAGCCTGATGCATGCAGCTACGGTGGAACAGAAGCACCATGGACAGACAAAGGATGATGTATTCTTATGTATTCCGCCTTTATATCATACAGGGGCAAAGATGCATTGGTTCGGAAGCCTGATCACAGGCGGAAAAGCAGTTCTGTTAAAGGGCGTTAATGCAAAGACTATTCTTCAGACCATATCAGATGAACAGTGTACTATTGTATGGCTGTTAGTACCATGGGCACAGGATCTGTTGCTGGCATTAGAATCAGGTGAAGTAAAATTATCGGATTATAAGTTGGATCAGTGGAGACTGATGCATATCGGAGCACAGCCGGTTCCACAGAGCCTGATCAAACGTTGGAAAGAATACTTCCCGCATCATCAGTATGATACGAACTATGGTCTGTCAGAGTCTATCGGACCGGGCGCGGTACATCTGGGTGTTGAGAATATCGATAAAGTCGGTGCAATCGGCGTTCCGGGATATGGATGGCAGGTGCGCATTGTAGATGAAGATGGTAAAGATGTGAAGCAGGGAGATGTCGGAGAACTGATATTAAAAGGTCCCGGTGTTATGACCTGTTATTATAAGAATCCGGAAGCAACGGCTGAGACATTAAAAGACGGATGGCTGTATACCGGAGATATGGCGGAACAGGACGCAGATGGATTTATCTATCTGGTTGACCGTAAGAAGGATGTCATCATCAGCGGTGGTGAGAATATCTACCCGGTACAGATTGAGAATTTCTTAAGTAAATATCCGAAGATCAAGGATGTAGCTGTTATCGGACTTGCGGATCCGAGACTCGGTGAGATTACAGCGGCAATTATTGAGACAAAGGATGGCATGGAATGTACCGAAGATGAAATCAATGAATTTTGTAAGGAACTTCCAAGATATAAGAGACCAAGAAGGATTATTTTTGAGGATGTACCGAGAAATGCAACCGGTAAGATCGAGAAGCCGCTCCTTCGTAAGAAGCATAAGAGCGATAACCTTGTTGCAGCCGAGAATAATGCATAAAGAGATCACAGATCGTGGCATTATACAGATAGAGAAAGCAGAATCTGATATGTGTTCTTTACAAACTCAGATGTGTGTGCTTAAATATATAGTCGGAATCACAAAATACAACAGGAAGGTAAGATAATCATGAAGACACCATTTGTAACAAAAGCACAGGTTGATGAGATGATTAAGAAATACCCAACACCATTTCATCTTTATGACGAAAAAGGAATCAGAGAAAATGCAAGAAAGTTATATCAGGCATTTTCATGGAATAAGGGATTTAAGGAGTTCTTTGCGGTAAAGGCGACCCCAAATCCTACTATTCTTCGTATCTTAAAGGAAGAGGGATGCGGTACGGACTGCTCATCACTGACAGAGCTTATGATGTCAGATAAACTGGGATTTACCGGAGACGAGATTATGTTTTCATCCAATGATACGCCGGCAGAAGAATTTGTTCTTGCTAAGAAGCTTGGTGCAACGATCAATCTGGATGATTTCACACATATTGACTTCCTTGAAAAGACAGCAGGAATTCCTGAGAAGATCTGCTGCAGATATAATCCGGGTGGAACCTTCTCTATTTCCACAACAATCATGGACAACCCCGGAGATGCCAAGTATGGTATGACCAAGGATCAGATCATTGAGGCGTATCGTATCCTGAAGGGCAAAGGTGTAAAGAGATTTGGAATGCATGCATTTCTTGCAAGCAATACAGTGACGAATGACTACTATCCTGTTCTTGCAAGAACCTTATTTGAGGTAGCGGTTGAGATTAAGGAAAAGACAGGCGTAAAGCTTGACTTTATCAATCTGTCAGGCGGCGTAGGTGTTCCGTATACACCGGATAAAGAGCCGAATGATATCCTTGCGATCGGCGAAGGCGTAAGAAAGGTATACGAGGAGATCCTGGTTCCTGCAGGAATGGGTGACGTAGCCCTTTACACAGAGCTTGGACGATTCATGTTGGCTCCTTATGGCCATTTGATCACAACAGCGATTCATGAGAAACATACACACAAGGAATATATCGGTGTAGATGCATGTGCAGTTAATCTGATGCGGCCTGCCATGTATGGTGCATATCACCATATTACAGTTCTTGGTAAAGAGAATGAACCATGCGACCACAAATACGATGTAACAGGTTCGCTGTGTGAGAATAATGATAAATTTGCGATTGATCGTATGCTTCCAAAGATCGATATGGGAGATATTCTGGTAATTCATGATACAGGTGCACATGGCTTTGCAATGGGATATAACTATAACGGCAAGCTGAAATCCGCAGAGGTTCTCCTCTGTGAAGACGGCAGTACCAAACTGATCCGCAGGGCAGAGACACCGGATGATTATTTTGCTACATTAGACGGCTTCTGGAATGTGGATCTGAACGAAAAATAAGTTCACCTGAGACGGTTGAGAATCGTTGTGCCGGGTTATAGAAAAAAGCAAAAAAAACAGCCATTTTGGAGAAATATTTGTTCCCAAAATGGCTGTTTTAGTTTATACTGAATTTTAGTCAGGCTTTTTCAGGTTCCGGGTAATCAATACCAAATGTGTCAACAGTTACGGAAGCCATTTTCTGTTCTTTTACAGGACGATCACCGTAAGTTGTCCGGGTTGTTGCAATCTTATTTACAACATCCATTCCTTCGATTACTTTGCCAAATGCAGCGTATGCACCGTCTAAATGAGGAGCGGCCTTGTGCATTATAAAAAACTGGGAACCTGCAGAATCCGGTCGCATGGAACGAGCCATGGAGAGAACACCTTCAGTGTGCTTCAGGTCGTTCTTGAAGCCATTCTGTGAGAATTCACCTTTAATGCTATAGTTTGGTCCGCCCATTCCGGTTCCTTCCGGGCATCCGCCCTGAATCATGAAACCATTGATGATACGGTGAAAGTTCAAACCATTGTAAAAGCCTTTTTTTACGAGTGAGATAAAGTTATTAACTGTATTAGGAGCAATGTCCGGGTACAGCTCAGCCTTTATAACATCACCGTTTTCCATTGTAATTGTTACTATTGGATTTGCCAAAATAAATCGCATCCTTTCATTTATGATGAGGCTATCATATCATTACAGGCTTTACAAAGTCAATGTTGGATGCATTGTTTTGGGTTGGGGTATATTTTTTATTGGGGAATAAAAAGTTACAGATAGAAAAAGGAGAAACGCAGAGTGAAGAACGGAAAAGGTATTAAGGTAATTATTGTATTGGTCGTCGTTATTGCCCTTGTTGTGATAGGCGGATTAAAGATTAAAAATGTCTATGATGGATTTATGGATGAGTACAAGGGGACGGAGAGCGCATCGGGAACAGATGTAACGATCGAGATTCCGGAAGGAGCATGTAGATGGCAAGAATCATGTCGGCATCGGCGTGTCCCATCC
>OLOW01000986.1_pt1 | contig 19694 bp, 17 predicted proteins | sample 1672801 | NCBI WGS metagenome assembly OLOW01 (sample SAMEA3136725, study PRJEB25190) | human gut metagenome | biome: human gut; feature: human-associated habitat; material: faeces | place: Austria | collected 2013 | reverse complement strand
GTTGAAGCTGTTCAGGTACGGGGTGTGCTGGAAGTAGTTGGCGTCAAGCTCGCCGTCTTCAAGAGCGGTGTTGGGCAGGACGTAATCATCGAAAACAACGATCTTGAGATCGTAGCCTTCCTCGGCGAGGAGGGGCTTGATCTGCTCAAGGATCTCGGCGTGCGGGGTAGAGGAAGCGCCGACGGTGATGGTCTCTTTCGCGGCGGGCTCTTCGGCAGGGGCTTCGGTCGGAGCTTCAGAAGCGGGAGCTTCGGTAGCGACGGGGGCTTCCGTGGCGGACGGGGTGGAGGCGGTACCGCAGGCGGCCAGCGCGAGCAGCAGCGCGAGAGCGAGGACGACAGAAAGAATCTTTTTCATTTTGATATTTCTCCTTTTCTTTGGATTCGGTGGGTGAAACTTTTTATATCATCAGGCGGAGGTGCGTTTGTCCGTCTTGCGGACAATGTACATTCCGACTTCCTGAATGACCTGAACAATGATGATGCACAGCAGCGCGGCGAACCAGATGATATCCTGATTGAAGCGCTGGTGACCGTAAACAATGGCGATCTGGCCGAGACCGGTGCCGCCGATCGTGGCGGCCATGGCGGAATAGCCGAGCACCGTGACCATCGAGATGACCGCACCCGTGATGAGCGAGGGCTTCGCTTCCGGGACGAGCACCTTGGTGATGATCTGGAATCGCGGCGTGCCCATCGCTTCGGCGGCTTCGATCACGCCCTTATCGACCTCCTTGATGGAGGACTCGACCATGCGCGCCACGTACGGCGCGGCAGCGATCACGAGCGTTACGATCACGGCCTTGTTGCCGAGCGATGTGCCGACGATGAACTTTGCCACCGGCAGCATGGCCACCATGAGAATGATGAACGGCACGCTGCGGAAGGCGTTGATGAGAATGCTGAGAATTTTATTGAGCACCGGCATCGGATGGATGCCGTCCTTATCGCTCACGCAAAGGAGCAGACCCAGCGGCAGGCCGAGAACATAGGCAAACACCGTGGAGATCACGGTAAGATAGATCGTCTGCCACACGCCGAGCAGAAACAGATTCTGCTGCCAGAGCTTTACAAACATATCGGAGAACATCCCATCACACCTCCTCAAAGGAGACGCCGTCCTGCTTCAGCCACGCGCGGGCGCGCTCGGCGCTCGCTTCGTCGGCAGGAAGCTCCAGGATCGTCTGCCCATAAATTTTGCCGTCGATCTCGCGGATGTCCGCGGATACGATGTTGACCGGGGCCTGGCACTCCATAATGAGACTGGCGACGACGGGGTGCCGCGTCGTTTCGCCGTTGAAGGCGAGGCGGATTCGTTTTCCGCCGGGGGTGAATACCGGGGCGATGCTGACACCGGGGAGGATCAGCTCGCGGGCGATCTTGGACTGCGGATTGGTGAACACCTGGCTCACCGCGCCGAGCTCGGCGGTCTGGCCGCGGTCGATGACGGCCACGCGGTCGCAGATCTGGTCAATGACGCGCATCTCGTGCGTGATGACGATCACCGTGACGCCCATTGTGCGGTTGATCTCCTTGAGAAGCGAGAGAATCGACTGCGTTGTCGTGGGGTCGAGCGCGCTCGTCGCCTCGTCGCAGAGAAGGTAGCGGGGCTTCGTTGCCAGCGCGCGGGCGATGGCTACGCGCTGCTTCTGTCCGCCGGAGAGCTGCGAGGGATACGCCTTGGCGCGGTCGGCGAGACCGACGACGGAAAGAAGCTCCATAGCGCGCTCCACAGACTCCTTTTTCTTCCATCCGGCGATCTCCAGCGGGTAGCACACGTTCTGGAGAACGGTGCGCTGCGCGAGAAGATTGAAGCCCTGGAAGATCATCCCGATCGAGCGGCGGATGAGCAGCAGCTCCTTCTGGGGGAGCTTGGTGAGATCCTTGCCGTCTACGATCACGGAGCCGGAGGTCGGACGCTCCAGCAGGTTGATGCACCGGACGAGCGTGGATTTGCCCGCGCCGGAAAGACCGATGATACCGAATATTTCTCCGTCCTCGATCGTGAGGGAAATGTCATGCACGGCGTGGATCTGCCCTTCGCCCTCGCCGAAGTCCTTGGTCACATTCTGAAGCTCAATCAAAAGCGAACCCTCCTAACAAACAAAAAAGCAGGCTGCCATTCTGGCATCCCGCTTCACAAAACCGCAGTTCCGGATTTCCCGGACTGCGCCTCTTTATCCCTGAAAAGCAGTCAGCAAATGGCTATCGAAACGCGCAGCAAAGCTGCGCATGCACATCATCATGTTCATGCACATCTCGGTCATCATGCTGGCGAACGTACGGCGCATCGGCTGAGCTCCTTCCCTCGGTAATCAAGTTGTCTGCATTATATCCCTACGGTTTTGACCTGTCAATACACTTTAACACCGCAAAGACAGAATCGGCGAAAAAACACAAAACCCTCTCCCGTTCGGGAAGAGGGTTTGTGAATAATCATTCAGGATTTATACTCAAACGTCATGCCGCAAATGGAAATGGTGTCGCCGTCGCGGATGCCAAGCGCCTCCATGCGCTCGTAGATCCCGGCGTCGCGCAGCGACTTGTCGAAATACATCCGGCTTTCGTAGTCGGTGAAGTTGACGGTCGAAACGATGCGTTTCATGGCTTCGGGTAGTTCCGTCACAGACAAGTCAAGGTTGCCTGCCCAGACCTCATTGTAAAGAGTGCGGGTGCAGACCATCTCATCTGCTGGAAACAGCCCATGCAGACGGGCATAGCCAACGCAGGAATCCAGAGACCACTTGTGTTCCTTGAACTGCTTGACTACCCAACGAAGGAAGTGGGCGCAGCGGCAAATCCGATGGTGTTTCCGAGAATGCTTCCTGTTGGCCTTGTAGACGGCCTCTCCATGCCTTGCTGAGTAACCGGGTTTCCTGCCCTTATTGCTCTTACGAGGCGGTGTGCCGCGTCGTAGTTCGTTTGCCACAGTAGACGGCGAGCAACCTATCTCTCTGGCGATGGCTCTGTTTGTGTAGCCTTGGCACTTGAGATGTTGGATAGCCCCTCGTTCTTCACGCTGAAGGTGCTGTCCCTTCTTGCGTTCTGCTGGCCCTGTGATATAACCTTGGCAGTCCATAGTGATTGCCCTCCCTTGGCAGATGTTGTGTAGGAACTTCATTCTACCATGCTGGAAAATCACTATGGATTTTTTTGTTAGGTGTCCAACTTCATTATGCAATCAACCGCTTTTATTTTTCCATATATTTCCTGCCTTCTATACTTTGGTGCAAATACTATATGATATTTGCATCTCCATTTACTGTGTGATAAGCTTTTGATGTCATCTTGCATGACTTAGACCTCCTTTGTTTTTGATGTGGTTGACGGACCTTCATCATTCTAACTTTGGAGGTCTACTGCTTGAAGCCTTTTATTCCACCAGCATAGCTGGTGGTTGCTTTTCGCTGAAGCTACAAACCGATCGGGTTCGGCAAAATTGCCCAAGCCGATTTGTCGAATAATACAGATACTCTTTTCAGTGCCACCTCCGGACAACATTGTCCAAAGGTTCTAACCTCTTGGCATTCTTGCCAAAAGGTTGGGATCGGAGATGGCAACCGTGCCATCTCCGATTTGTAAAAACCGCTTCAGGCCAAATGGTCAAAAGCGGTTTGCTCACTGATTGTGCTCACTCTTTCCCGTAATTTTTCCCGATTACAACCGGAGATGACAATGTGGGCATGTTGAAAAACTTTGAGGATGCCCAAAGCGAGATCAGCGACATCGGCATCCGGGAAGCTTTCATCGACGGGTTCCGGCTGGGAGCGAGGCTCATGCTGGCGGCGCTCAGCGAGGATGACGGCGAACTGCGGTCGCTGATTTAGAGAGCGCTAAATTTGATACTGAAAAGTAGTCAAATCTACTATCCCCAAGACAGAAGCGCTAACTTTGACTACTAAAAGTAGACAAAAATACTATCCATAAGCCCCTAAGCGATAATTCTCACTACTCTCGGCCATGGGAAAACTGTCTGTGAAATGGGGATTCCCTTTCCTAAGGTTTCGGTCTATTGTGTTGTTGCAAAAAACAACAGGAGGAACCGGATATGAGAAGACTTGGAATGCTGGTCATGGCAATCATACTCATCACGGGCTGCAACGCCATGCAGTCCAACATGGAGGAAGCGGAGCGGCTGTGGCGGGAAACAGAGAAGAATATCCAGAAATGGGCCATATCGACAAATGTAGAGGCCAGCCCTGCCGAAAAGCCCCGGATCATACCGGCACCAGCAGCAGAGGCACCGCAGAAAACACTTGAACTGGTCGAAGAACCCGCACCGCAGCCGCCAGCGCCGACCCCGGAACAGGATAAAACCTTACAGGAAAGCATCGACCATCACGAACAGGTAACGCTCCCGCAAACGGAACAACCCGTGGAAAGCCCGGTGATGATCGATTGGCCATACCCTCCCATCACCTGCCCATCGAAGCCTGATCCCACGCCAGCAACGAACTGGCCATACATCACCGCCCCGGAGCCGCCCACCTATACGCCCGAGCCTAAGCCAACCGAGCCGCCACAGGAGGAGCCTGCGCCAACGCCCATTCCTGACGTCCCTGCTGACCCTGTCCCGGAGCCAACAGAACAGCCCACAGAGCAGCCAGCCGAACCCGCACCCGATCCAACCGCCGAGCCGCAAACAGGCTACGCCGCATGCTCATGCGGGGCAAGGCTGAGCCCCGAGGAGCTCGTCCCTCACATGAAAGCCCATGCCCTCAAGGTCGAAAACCACAGCTACCGGGCATACTGAACCGATCTGTGTCACCATGGGCCTGCAGAGCAGACCCCACGCTTTTCTCTTTGAAAGCCTGAAAACAAGGCTTTCTATCAACCTAACGCACCAACACAGCCTGCTTTGGCGGGCCGAAAACCAGCGCCATCGGCGCTGACTTCGCAGGCATAGCGCAAAGATATCCGCTTTGCCTTGCTTGCCCGCCTCAGCAGTGCAAGCATAGCGCCGATGTACATCTGCGCCTGCTTGCCGGTTGCCCCGAACACTGTATGCCACCCTACGAGGGCGGAGAGATTTGTGCACAGAGTCACGGAATCTCAGTCACAAATTCATGCAATTCCATTACCTTTGTCTACCTTTGTCGTCTCGCTATCTCTGCCAAGCTCCATGAGCATATCGCACTATTTTTAAATACTGCCGCTGCTGACATATAGTGATAGCCGATCTCCATTATATATTTGTCTGCCTACATAAACCGGATGTCCTTCCTCGTCATAAGCAACACTACGAATATACAGTAACGCCGCTCCCTTCTTCACTTCCAGAACCTCACCTTCTTCAGCCGTAGCATAGCAAATCTCAATATACCGTTCTGAAGAAGCAACCGTCACCCCCATATTCTTCTGTAAGAATTTAAAGAGTGAATTATCGTCAAAACTCCCTGCCAACAAGGCACCATATTCCAGTGGAAAGTAGTTCTTTTCAATGGATACCGGTTCCTTGTTTACATAGCGAACCCGGCGTATATATACAACCTGACTCTCCGAGGGCAAACCCAGGCTTTTGCATATACTCGGAGAAGCCGTTACGACTTTATTTTCCAGCATCTTCCCGCCTGATACCATGCCGAGACGCTCACAAACATCAGAGAATCCGGATACTTGTTTGATATCTTTCTTAAATCTAGGCTTGGAAACAAACGTTCCTTTGCCTTGCCGTCTGCTCAAAACACCTTTTTCAATGAGATTTGAAACCGCCCTGCGAACGGTTATAATACTTACGCTGTACATGCTGGACAGCTCTTTTTCAGAAGGCAACCTGTCACCCGGACTATACCTTTGGCTGATTATTTCAGTTTCTATGCTTTCCATCAGCTGTATGTACAACGGCGTAATGGAGTCCTGATCCAGTTTTCTCATATTACAGCATTCCTTTAATTCCGTGAATCATTACTTACGTACCATATTATTCTTTTTGCCAGTCATTGTCAAATAATATACGGTGGTTAATTGTAAAATGAAGTTGGACACATAAAAGAAAAATCCATAGTGATATACCCGCATGATAAAATGTAGTTACCACACAACATTTATCGAGGGAGTGCAATCACTATGGACTGCCGTCATTATATCACAGATCTGCCGGAACGCAAGAGCGGGCAACATCTTCAGCGAGAAGAAAGAGGCGCTATTCAAGCCCTGAAGCGGCAAGGACTGTCCAACAGAGCCATTGCCAGAGAGTTGGGCTGTTTTCCTACCACGATCGGGAACGAACTGCGGCGTGGCACACCGCCCCGTAAGTCGAGCAAGGGTCGTGCTCCGGGCTACAGTGCCAAGCACGGTGAAGCTATATACCGTTCCAATCGTCTCCGTTCCCGGAAACCGCACAAACTGCTTTCCTGCGGAGCATTCGTATCCTGGGTTGCTGCTCAGGTCAGAGAGCACAAGTGGTCTCTGGATGCCTGCACCGGCTACGCAAAACGCCACAGCCTGTTTCCGGGCCACGAGATGGTCTGTACCCACACGCTCTATAATGAAGCGTGGGCAGCCAATCTTCCCATTGGGATCATGGAACTGCCGGAAGCTGTAAAGCGGAAGCACACTCAGTCTGCCAAACCCCGAGGAAACAAGAAAAACTTCGGCAAAAGCATTGATTTGAGGCCTGAAATTGCTTCTCAGCGCACGGAAGAAGGCCATTGGGAAGGCGATACCGTGGTTGGTAAGCGTGCAGGTAAGGACGCTGTTGTGTTTTCCCTTCTGGAAAAGAAGACGGAAAACTACATGGCTTTCTTGATTCCGGGAAAGACGAGCGAAGCTGTTATGGCTGCCATGCAGATGCTCAAAGAGGAATATGGCAACCGCTTTGCACAGGTATTCAAGACCATTACCGTTGACAATGGAGCTGAGTTCGCAGACTTTGCGCAGTGCGAAAGCTGGGGCACTGAGGTGTTCTTCGCCCATCCCTACACCTCATGGGAACGGCCTCAAAATGAACGCCACAACGGATTGTTTCGGGCCTTCGTTCCCAAGGGCGCTTCCATGCAGAACTACTCTGCTGAGTATATTCTATCGGCCGCGGATGAGCTGAACGCACGCCCCAGAAAGAAGTTGGGGTACGCAACACCGGAGGAACTGTTTGATTTATTCCTTGACCGGGTGTATGCGGTGGATAGCAAACCCTCCTGACCCTGTCAAGGCCCGGCTACGCCTTGCCTACGGCATCCTTGGCAGCGCCAGCCGTGCTTGCTGTATGGCAGTCAAGTCCGGCTTACGCCGAACATTTTTTATTCATGCGGGTGTCCAACTTGCAATTGCAATTTGTGATCATAATTAAGATTTAGAAAGGAGCTCTGTCTATGACTGAACTAATTTCTAAAAATATCCGTGCACAGCGTCTCGCACAGGGCATGACACAAGAACAGTTAGCTGCGAAAGTATTTACTACTCGACAATGTATTTCGAATTACGAAACAGGTAAGTCAAAACCAGATTACGAGACCATCGGCAAAATTGCTATGGCGCCTGGAATAAGTGCTGAAGAACTGCTTTATGATGCAAGTGAACGCCGGAAGAAAGTAAGGGCGTGGTGTATCCTTGCAGCGATAATCTTTTTCTTTGGACTTGCTCGCTCTCTCTGCCATTCAAATCTACTAATCAGCAATGCCACAATGCCAGGGCGTCTAACCTATGTGCAGGGATATATTACGGTGATTATTCCAGCAACATGCACTTTCTTCGGTTGGATATTGATCCGGCTCTATGAGTTATACATCAAGAAAGAAGATTGCACACTAAATCGTACAAAACGGGTCTCTATCTTTTTGATACTACTCCTCGGCTCATGGTTTTTGGCTGCATTCATGGAACTTCCAAAGATTTACGAGGCGGCATCTGATCCGATGACGAACAAATATGGCGGACCAGCAATGTTGGGTGTCTATCTTGAAACATTCTATTACAAATATATTTATGTTACTATATCGCAACTACTGATCCTAAATGGTATTTTTATATTCCTTGGCGGTTTGGCTGCCATTTGCAAAAAAGGCGAACAGGTCTAAAACAATTTGTTTTTGGGTTTATATTTTCCCTAATGAGCATCTGGGGGCGTGAGGGGGAGCAATCTCCCCCACACCCTCAGCACTTGATGGTGTGTCTACTCCGCATTTTCGGAGCAGGAATTCATCATTTCAGGTTTTTCGGAATGATGAACTCCTGCTCTCTTTTTTGCTCTGGGCTGGCTCATGAATGGCTTTTCAACCCCTGCTCATCATCTCATGATGAACTCCATGATGAACTGTGGCCAAATTCAGCTTAAAAACCGCCCGATTCCATAATTCCAAAAACGGAAAAAGTCCAGATCTACTGGACTTTTTCGATGGTAGCGGCGATGTGATTCGAACACATGACACTCCGGGTATGAAGGCATGTGTCGATGAGGTTCAGAAAATGTCTGAGCCAAAAACCATTGAAACGTCTGGGGTCCCTGTACACCGCCTGTGTGTGTCGTGTGTTCACGGGGGCGAGGTTCATCATTCATGATGAACGGATGATGACCTCAAAATCGGCCTTGGTTTACTGGAAATTCTAAAAGAAAGGTCCTAATATATGATAATACACAAACTCATGTTGTAATGCATAAAACCAACTTGACAGGATATTCATATTGCGGTATACTCCTAAGCATAATATAATGTTACATAATCACATAAAACAAAACATATCAAGAAGGAGGAAACTATGAGAAGAGTTCTTAGTTTAACTTTGGTACTAATGATGATGGTTCTAACTTGTGCCTGTAGTGCTCCAAGCGCACCGCCGGAACCTGCTGAGACATCTGTAGCAGAGCCTCCAGCGCAGGCTGAAGGGACACCTGAGGAAGTGCAATCTACGGATGCTGGAGTTGATTTTTCAAATTGTAGCGGAGAGGTTGTGGTTGCTTGCTGGGCAGGAAGCTATATGGAACTGCTTCAGAAGTATTTGGAGCCGGTACTGGCGGAAATTGCACCAAATGTAAAAGTTGTATATTCTACAGGAAATGACACAGACTACATTGCCAAGGCTATCGTGGAAAAAGATGGTGTTGGTACCTATGATGTAATGGCTATAGGACAGATGGATCTAGCTAAGTTGACTAACAATGGAATTGCCAAGAAAGTGGATGACACAATGATTCCCAATTTGGCCAATATGTACCCAGAATATCGTGATGACTATTACATTTCCCAAATGTACAGTGCCGGTGTCCTGATTTACAATGAAAACATGGTAAGCGAAGCGCCTGATTCATGGGCGGATTTATGGACGCCAGAATATAAGGGTGATGTTGCCATGCTATCCACATTCCGCCACTTTGCTATGTTTGCATCATCAATTATTGATGGCGAGGAATATGTATATGGCGATTCTGCAGATTGGATGCATGGATGGGATCGCATTATGGCGCTGAAAAATGATATGGACGTACAGATTCTAACAACCAACGAGCAAATCGGGAATGGTTTGGCTACTGGAGAGATTGCTATGACCATTGGGTGGAAAGCTAGAGCAGCACAGTGGGCTGAAGCATCTGACGAACCTTTGGCCTATGTACTTCCCAAAGAAGGCTCTTATGCTTATATCACGGGCGTGAGCATTTTGGAAAATGCCCCTAATCCTGATGCTGCTTGTGCATTTGTGCAGGCGCTGCTGGACCCACGGGTACAGGAGGGGTTTGCCAATGAAATGAAATATTCTCCAACTGTTAACAACTGTACGCTTACTCCTGAAGTGCAAGAGAATATAGGTTTCACGGCACAGGAGCAAGAGCGCATCAAAATGGTTCCGTCATCCTATGTTTTTGATAACGATGGTGTGTGGCTGGAGAGGTGGAACAAAGAGTTTTTGGATCAGTAAACAGATAGCTGCTGTACTGGCGTGAATTCAATAATGTCAATGCTGGTATATATGCTGTGCCATACATTCCAGCAGGATATTTTGTAACGGGGCAACATATATGGAAAAACGAGATAAAAGAATACGTACGTATGAGGACGGCTTACGGGTTGCGCCATTGTTGGTGCCTGCTGCTACAATAACAACCATGGTGTTTATAATTCCGTTGGCAATGTTTTTCAGGTATAGTCTCAATCAGTACATACCTGGAAAGTTTATGGAGACTGCCTTTACGTTGGACTCCTTCAAGACTATTTTATCTGATAACTATTATTATTCAATAATGTGGAGAACCATCAAGATGGCATTACTTGCCACTTTTATTACCCTATTTTGTGCGTATCCGGTAGCTGAAACCATGGCCCGTACAAAAGGCGGGAAAAAATCAGCATTTGTCATTGCATTGGTGTTTCCAATGATGCTGGGAAGCGTTATACGCTCTATGGGTTGGATGGGGCTTTTAAGCAAATCAGGTTTAGTCAATAAACTATTGATACAGATGGGGATAATAGAGGAAGCCCTCAAGCTGATGTATACCGAAGGTGCAGTAATAGCAGCGGTAATATCAATGGAACTCCCACTTATGATCCTGACGCTGGTAACGGCGATTGAGTCCATAAATCCGGATTTGGAACAAGCGGCTCTGAATATGGGGGCATCTAAAGCCCAGGCATTTCTGAGAATAAAGCTTCCGTTGACGGTGCCGGGGATAATAGCCGGAACATCGCTGGTATTTGTACAATCCATGAATACATATAGCACGGCAAAGATGATAGGCGGGGCAAAGATACAGACTATGGCAACAGCGATATATGCTGAGATGAATGAACTGTTAAATTGGCCTGCAGCAGCGGCATTGTCATTGATTCTTCTGGTTTTTACATTGGCGGTTACGTACGTTTATGCACATATACTTGAGACAAGATATGTAAAAGTCATGCATCTGTAGGGGGAGACATGATACTACGCAGATTGAAAAAAATATTAGGGACTATACCTACCGCGGTGGTAATGGCCTTCATAATGCTGCCGGTGGTATTAGTGGTCTGGATGTCGTTCTTTGATCAGAAGATCATTACCTTTCCGCCTAAAGGATATACGATTGAATGGTATACCGTGCTAGCAGAAAAAAGTACATTCGCAGATGCTGCATTGCTGAGTTTGGAAGTGGCCCTGATTTCCAGTGTGCTGGCAATAGTGTTGGGATGTCTTGCGTGCATAGGATTAAAACAAAAATTCTTTCGCGGAAAGAACCTTATGGAAACTATGTTTTTGGCACCGCTGACGGTTCCAACTATTGTGAGCGGAATTGCAATTTATGCATTTCTTACCGTAATGGGGAATAGTATAGGCATGAAGCTGGTTCCAAATACGTGGGTGCTGATACTTGGACATACTGTAATTACTATACCTTGGGCTGTGAGGCTGATTTCTGCGGGCTTGGCAGGCGTGAATCCTGCGCTTGAGGAGGCGGCGTTAAGCTTGGGGGCGAACAGGGTATATACTTATGTAAAGATAATATTCCCACAGATAAGGTCATCTTTGGTTACGGCATCTATATTCTCATTTATTGTCTCTCTGACTAATTTGGAGATGAGCCTCATGCTTATTAAGCCTGGTCAAACTACGTTGCCTATAGAGACGTTAAACTATGTCTTATGGGAAATGGATCCTTCCATCGCAGCATTGACAACAGTACAGATTATGTTGATTTTCATGCTGCTGGTCATCGCCAATAAGTTAATAGGCTTGTCCAAGGTATTTTGATATAGCTTTTGTCGTAATCAAACACAGGAGAGAATAGTATGTCTAATGAAGTTATACTGAACAATGTAAGCAAAGCCTATGGGAACAATTTAGTTCTAAACAAATTAAATCTATGCGTGAAAGATGGAGAATTAGTTTCCCTGTTGGGTTCTAGTGGCTGCGGTAAAACTACAGCTCTGCGCATTATTGCGGGATTCTTAACTGCCGACACTGGAAGAGTAATGATCGGTGATACGGATTGTACTTATATGCCGCCAAACAAGAGGAATACCGGCATGGTATTTCAGAGTTATGCGTTGTTTCCACATATGTCCGTTAAAGAAAATGTGGGATTCGGTTTGAAAATACAAAAAACTCCTTCTACAGAGGCGGCATTACGAATAAAAGAGATTTTAATGACCACCAGGTTGGAAGAATTTGCCGACAGATATCCTAGGCAGCTATCAGGTGGGCAGCAACAACGCGTTGCATTAGCCAGAGCGCTGGTAGTGCGGCCTCGAGTGTTGTTGCTGGATGAGCCTCTATCCAACTTGGATGCTAAGTTGCGACATGAGATGAGGGTGGAAATCAGGATGTTACACGAAAAGTATGGATTAACGACCATATTTGTTACCCACGATCAAGAGGAAGCTCTTACGATGTCAGATAGAATCATGGTTATGAACCATGGGGAAATTGTACAGAGCGGATCGCCTCGCGAGGTGTTTGACAACCCGAAAACTCGATTTGTTGCAGATTTTACAGCGGTTAGGAATTTCTTTGCAGGACATGTGTGTGAAGGTAGATTCATTACAAATGAAGGGGATTCTATACTTCTGCCGGCAGGATGCAATGAAGTACCTGCGGTGATTGGGATAAGACCCGTGAATATACTGTTTGATGCTGGTGTGGGAGATGATCAAAGAAATTGTATTAGCGCCACAGTTAAGATAGCTACATTTCTCGGTAAATTGTATGAGGTGTTGTTGGAAACGGCATCTGGTCATGAAGTTCTGGCTGAGATCCCTGTAGCTGGGGCAAAGGAGGAATGGATTACGAAAGGCAATAGGGTAACCATCGGTTGGAAGGACAAGGATATGCTGCTGCTTGCCGAATAAAAGAATAGGAGAGGCTAATATGATACCAAATGAAAGTATAAAAGCTACAAATATTTCAAAAATACCAATAGACGAATTGAATAGTCGTCGAAAAAAGTGTATCGAAAAAATGCAGGAGGATGGACTGGACTGTATGGTGTTTTTTTCTCCGTCCTCAGTATACTACCTTACGGGCTGGGAGTTTTTTGTAACTGAGCGCCCCACCGCTATGATCTTGTGGCAAGATGGACGTACGTGTATGTTTATACCATATCTTGAATTAGAGCATGTGCAACAGCTGGCTCAAGGAATAGATGAGGTGAATTGGTATCCAGATTATCCAGGGAAACGTCATCCAATGCTGCTTTTGAGCGATATTCTTTCCTCTCGTGGAAGAATTCGTATTGGCTCAGATAGTCCAGGAAGCCCGGGTTTTCAAGGCTATGAGGGACCAACCATTGATGAATTACTGCCGGAATATGAGTTGGTATTAATGCCGAAATTCATAATGGAATTACGGAAAATCAAGACACCATTTGAAATATCTATGATTAAGGAAAGTGCCAAATGGGGCAATTTAGCCATGACATTATTGCAGCGATATACAAGGCCTGGCTTGCGTGAGTTGGACGTCGTAAACCGGGCTTGCCAGGAAGCAACGGAGGCAATGCTTGCCACATTGGGCCAGGATTATATTCCCGGTGGCGTGTTTTGGGTGGGTGCGCACGGTAATTTTAGGGGGCAAATTGGGGTGGATAGCAGCCTGCCCCATTCATTGATAAAAAACAAGGTCTTTAAAAAAGGCGATACCCTTGGCGCTAGCGGAACTACGTATCCTATATTAGGCTATATAAGCGAGATGGAGCGTACGCTATTCTTAGGAGAGCCGGATGAAAAACAAAAAAAGTATTTCGATATGGCAGTGGAGTTGCAAGAATTTGCGGTAAGCAGCGTAAAGCCTGGGCGAACTTGTGGGGATGTTGACAGCGATGTGCGTAATTACTATAAAAAGCTCGGCATATCAGATTATTGGAGACACCATGTGGGTCATGCACTAGGCATGGACAGGCATGAGCCACCATTCCTAGATGAGGCGGTTGCTGAGGAAATAAGGGCTGGAATGGTATTCAGTATAGAGCCCGGCATATATGTGCCAGGATACGGAGGGTTCAGACACTCAGATACCATACATGTTACAAAGGATGGTGTGGAATTACTTACTTACTATCCGAGGGATTTGGAAAGCTTGACTATAGAATGCTAGCGGGTGTTAGATAATGTGCAGAGTCATAGGGATAGGGGATAACGTATGCGATAAGTACATTAACCAGGGACGGATGTTCCCTGGTGGACAGGCAATGAATTTTGCTGTTTATTGCAACAAGCTGGGGATGAAGGCCGCATATATTGGTGTGTTTGGCAGTGACCGGGTTGCTGCTCATAACATTACAGTTATGAAAGAGTTGGGTATAGATATTACTCGTTGTAGGCAAATTGATGGAGAGAATGGGTTTGCCCTGGTGGATGTAATTGCAGGAGAGCGGAGCTTTATAGGAAGCAATAAGGGCGGTGTACTCAGGAAACATCCTATAGAATTAAACCCGGCAGATTTGGAATATTTGAGTGGGTTTGACTGGATACATACAAGTAATAATAGTTATTTTGATGCACAGCTATATAAATTAAAGGATTTGAACGTTCCGGTGTCTTATGATTTTTCAACGAGTTATACCGATGAAGATCGAATCCATAATGTGGCACCATTTGTTGATATGGCGCTATTATCCTGCAGCGGCATGGACCTTTCCGATTTGCATCATTACGTCGACATGCTCCAGGAAGCTGGCTGCGAAAACATAGTAGCCACGAGAGGTACTGAGAGTACATACGTCAGAATGGGAGGTAAAAGTTTTCTAGAACCCCCAAAGCTGGTAGAGGCAGTAGATACTATGGGGGCAGGTGATTCATTTATTGCTGCCTTTATTTGCAGCATACTAAGCGGAAATTCTCCAAAGGATGCTGCGAAAAATGCTGCTGACTTCTCAGCAAAGATTTGTCTTGTCAATGGTGCGTTTGGTTATGGGGTACCAATAGAGGGACGGATATACATTTGACCATAAGACCATAAAGGAGAATGATATGGCATACAGAATTGGCGTGGACGTAGGCGGTACATTTACAGATTTTTCCCTGTTCAATGCAGAAGGAACGGAATTAATACATTTTAAGGACAGTTCCACTCCTGACGACCCATCAAAGGCAATCATGCATGGAATAATGCACTTGATGGAAGAACTGAAGATTATGCCGGAGGAGGTGAGCTATTTGGCCCACGGTACTACGGTGGCGACCAATGCACTCATAGAACGAAAGGGTGCGAGGACGGGTCTTATTACATCGGAGGGATTCGGCGATTTGATGGATATTGGCTGGCAAAAACGTCCATCAATGTATGATTTAAGAAAACAAAAGCCGCAAAGTCTTATAATGTCCGGCATGAATAAGGAAGTCAAGGAAAGGCTGGCATATGATGGACAAGTATATGTTCCGCTGGATGAAGAAACTGTAAGAAAAACCGTGCGTATACTTCGCGGAGCCGGGGTGGAGGCAGTAGCAGTATGCACTCTTTTTTCCTATATCAATCCAATGCATGAGAACAGGATTCGGGAGATATTAGCTGAAGAATGCCCTGAAATGTTTGTCTCGATATCTCACAAAATATGCCCTGAATTCAGAGAATACTCAAGAATTAGCACAACTGTGTTGAATGCCTACCTGGGTCCTGTTATGAAAGATTATGTTTATAACTTTGCGGAATCTGTAAAGAGAACAGGGATTCAGATACAACCATATGTGACGCAGTCTAACGGAGCGGTCATCTCTATTTCGGAGACGGTAGAATGTCCAATAAAGACGGCTGTTTCAGGGCCTAGCGCAGGAGTGATAGGTGCAAAACATATAGGCATGCTTTGCGGGATAAACGATATAATCACATTTGATATGGGTGGTACCAGTATAGATGTGAGTCTGATAGAAAACGGTAAGATACAGGTGTCAAATGAGCGGATTGTAGAAGGTTTTCCTGCGAGAATGCCAATGATAGATATTGTAACACTAGGAGCTGGGGGTGGTTCCATAGCACGAATAGATAATGGAGGAGCCTTAAAGGTAGGACCGGAAAGTGCAGGCGCGATACCTGGGCCGGCTTGTTATATGAGGGGCGGTAAAATCCCAACCGTGACAGATGCTAATGTGGTTCTTGGCAAGCTCAACAGCATGCGCATACTGGGCGGGCGCATGGAGATAAATGCAAGCGAGGCATGGAAAGCCATTGAACAGGAAATATGTAGCAAAACAACACTGGATGTAGAACGGGCTGCGGCGGGCATTGTTTCGGTGGTGAACTCCAATATGGCTCAGGCGATAAGGATAATTTCAGTTGAGCGTGGATACGATGCCAGGAATTTCTCACTTATGGCTTTTGGTGGTGCTGGTCCGCTGCATGCGTGTGAGGTTGCGCAGGGGATGGGCATAAATAATGTGATAGTACCGCCATCACCAGGAACACTATGTTCTATGGGCTTATTGATGGCAGATGTGAAGTTTGATATTGTACGATCGCGTATATTGATAGCACATACTGAGGCAACAACTATAGTAGCGGAACTGTATGAAGCCATGATGGTAGAAGGTTGTGAGTTGTTGGATAAGGAGGGCGTTTTACAAGGTGAGCGGCTATTTGAGGCCGAAATAGAATGCCGATATGAGCGACAGAATTATGAACTGCCCATTCCTGTGACATTACCTATAACATGGGAAAGTATTAAGGAAATGAAGCGTAGGTTCCATGAGGAGCATGAGCGCACTTATGGGTATAGGAATGAAGGGCTAAACATACAAATGGTGAACTATCGACTCCATGCAATAGGGGAGATACAAAAACCTGTGCTGCGTAAAGAGAAATTTGTAAAAGATATACAAAAACTGCCGGACCCCAAGGAGATGAGGATGGTACTATATGAAGGCGCTGCTGAAAGAATGAATACGCCAGTGTATAACAGGGACGAGATGGTTCCAGGCATTGAGCTTTCAGGGCCAGCGATAATTGAGGAGATGGATTCAACTACTGTGATTCCTCCAAGATGGATTGCGAGGATTGATGAATATAACAATATTCGGTTGGCATATGAGGGGGATAAATAGCTATGAATCGTGCGATAGATGCAGTAACTGTGGAAATTACTGGCAATCTCCTTCTTTCCATTGCTGAGGAGATGGGGGTTACGCTGATAAAAAGCGCCTATTCTACCAACATAAAAGAGCGCAGAGATATATCTACGGCTATATTTGACGAACAAGGTAATATGGTAGCCCAGGCGGAACATGTGCCAATGCACTTGGGGTCACTTTTGGGTATCATAAAAGAAATATATAAGAAGTTTCCCCCGATTACAATACGAAAAGGAGACATGTTTATCGGAAATGACCCATATAATGGTGGAGGAACTCATCTTCCGGATATAACGATAGCCGCCCCCGTATTTTCTAGAGAAAGACTGATAGGTTGGGTAGCGAATCTGGCTCATCATAGTGATGTGGGGGGGAAGGTTCCAGGTTCCACTTCAGGCGATGCGACTAGTATTTTCCAAGAGGGGCTAAAAATACCTCTGGTGTACTTATGCCGAGAGGGTGTGTTAAATAAAGATATAGTGGATTTCATACAAAGTAATAGCCGCTTGCCTGAAGAACGTTATGGGGATTTACAAGCGCAGATTGCAGCAAACCGTGTAGGGATAAAGCGTATGGAGGAAGCTTATGGTAAATATGGCAATAAGCTTACCGCAAGCATGGCAGAATTGCAGGAATATGCAGAAAGGCGTCTTCGTGCAGGCATTGCACGGCTAAAAGATGGGGTATACAATTTTACAGATTATATTGATGATGCAGGTATTGCTAGCCCAAACCCCATAAAGATTACTGTAGAGGTGACGGTAAAAGGAGATGAATTATCGCTGAACTTTGCCGGGACTGATAACGAGGTTGCAGGGCCGGTAAATGTAACCAAAAATGGATTATTGGCGACAGCGTTTTATTCGTTGAAAGCGCTTATTGACCCAAGCATACCATCTAATGCAGGGATATACAGAGCGTTTACTGTGCAAACACAGCCGGGAATGATAGTAGATGCCAGAAATCCGGCATCTGTAGGTGAGCGCATTGATACCTGTATGCGCGTGGCAGATGTAATATTTGGGGCTCTCGCTCCTGCAGTGGGAGAGCGGGCAATGGCGGGATGCAACAGCTCATGTACTAGTGCCATTTTCAGCACTGTAGGGGAAGATGGTAGATTCTACGTGTATCTGGAGACGATTGCAGGTGGATCCGGAGCTCAACGGGATATGGATGGCTTAAGTGGTGTGCAAGTGCATATGACCAACACCTCAAATCTACCCATAGAGGCGCTGGAAACAGAGTTTCCGTTTCTGATGGTTCGCAAGTATAGACTGCTACCTGATACTGGTGGTGCGGGAATGTACAGAGGTGGGTTGGGAATAGAACGAGAGTTTATGGCACTAAAAGACGACATACTATATACCGGATTGGGTGACAGACAGGTATATCAGCCGTGGGGACTTGACGGGGGCTTGTCAGGAGCGGGAGGAGGTTATTGGTTAACCAGACCAGGTGCAGAGCCGGTTCGATTGCCGTCAAAATGCACAGATGTGCGCATAAACAGAGGGGATATTATAACTGTGCACACACCTGGCGCAGGCGGCTATGGGAATCCATTATGTCGTCAGCCAGAAGCCATACGTAGGGATATTTTCGAGGGTAGAGTAACAGAGGAAAAGGCGGCTGAACTATATGGATACACAAATCACGAAAGCTAATAAAGGAAGGAGGGATACTATGGATGTTAAGAAAATTGTATCGGAAGTAAAGTGCAGAATAAATGCCAATGGCGGTTTGCAACAGGTGTTTTTTGTGGGATGCGGTGGCTCCAAAGGTGCTATTTTCCCGGGATACTATCTCCTGAAAAACAGGGCGAAGAGCTTTGGGACCAGTACATATAACAGCTCTGAGTTTATCCACGAGTTGCCAGAACGGCTAGGACCGAGATCCGTTTGTATCTGTTGCTCTTTGAAAGCTACCAAGGAGACCGTATTAGCAGTTGAGGCTGCCAATAGGGCTGGCGCAGTTACAATAGCTATGACGGGCGGCTTAGATACCGAGATGGCAAACGTAGGCCAGTATGTAGTGGTGTATTCTAATGGCCCTAATCAGATATATAGTCAATCCAATCAATCTTATTCATTAAGACTGGCATTTGAGATCCTGCATCAGTTCGAGGATGAACAGGAGCTGTATGCTGCAAAAGAAAAGGCGTTCGCCCGTATTGATGATCTTATTGTTCGCGGAAAAGGGATAATACATGATGCGGCGTATGCTTTTGCCAGGGAGAATAAAGACGCTGCTGTATTTGAAGTACTGGCCGACGGATCATTATGGGGAGCCGCATATAGTATGGCTTCATGCCATTATATGGAAATGCAGTGGAAGTATGCTATTCCCATTCATAGCGGGGAATACTTCCACGGCCCATTTGAGACCACAGATAAAGCATTGCCCATAGTGCTTATGGCAGGAACGGGAAGGACCCGAGCATTGGATGAGCGTGCATTAAAGTTCATACGCAAATATGCTGGCAATGTATTGGTGCTGGATTGCGAGGAACTGGGAATAAAAGAATTACCGGAGCAAGTTGCGGAATACTTCTGCCCGGTCATGATGATACCCGTTGAAAAGTACGCAGTATCTCTTATGGCAGAGCAGAATGGACACTCTATGGACGAGCGAAGATATATGTGGAAAGTTGAGTATTAGATATAATCAAACAACCGTATATTATTCGCAAATTGCAAGTGCAAGTTGGACACCTGCACGGTAGAAATTAGTTAATCAG
>OLOW01000983.1_pt1 | contig 19704 bp, 13 predicted proteins | sample 1672801 | NCBI WGS metagenome assembly OLOW01 (sample SAMEA3136725, study PRJEB25190) | human gut metagenome | biome: human gut; feature: human-associated habitat; material: faeces | place: Austria | collected 2013 | reverse complement strand
ACAATCCCTCATGGGGTAGACTTGGTAGCCGTTTCTAAATTTCATCCGATTGCAGAAATTAGAGATTGCTATGAGCTCGGACAACGCTGTTTTGGTGAAAGCCACGAACAGGAATTACGCATAAAACAGAAGGAGTTACCTAAAGACATTGCTTGGCATTTTATTGGCCATTTACAAGCAAATAAAGTAAAGTATATAGCGCCTTACATATCTATGATAGAAGCCGTAGATACATTTAGGCTGCTTAAAGAAATCAACAAGCACGCGGCTAAGTATAATCGAGTAATTGATTGTTTGCTTGAAATACATATTGCTCAAGAAGAGACAAAATATGGTTTTACTCCTGAAGCTTGTCGACAGTTGTTAGCTGATGAAGAATGGAGAGCATTAAAAAATATTCGCCTGCGCGGCTTAATGTGTATGGCGACAAATACCGATGACACATCACAAATTCGCCGAGAGTTTCAATTAGCACTGCAGTTTTTTGAAGAACTTAAAAGCACTTATTTCTCCGACAAAGATTACTTTAATGTAAAATCGTGGGGAATGACTCACGATTACAAGCTTGCTATCAAAGAAGGTAGCAATCACGTCAGAGTTGGTACCGCAATATTTGGACCTCGTACTTATTAAAGCCACACTCAACAAAGCTATAAACACAACAGGAGGCAACCTCAACAATCTAAAGGTTGCCTCTTGTTGTGTTTATATACATTCCTTATTTCTACCACTTTCGAAATAGATAATCTGAGAAGTGACACCATATAAACAGAGCTAACGCTTCTCTAAAGCATACAATGGTCAATCAATCTTCATATTAGATGTACCAAACAAGTATTGCGTTGTATTGCACAGCTTCCCTATATATCTATACTTAGATCTACCTATACAATAAAAGGGAACTCACAAAGAGCTCCCTTTTACCTTCTTATTGAGAACAACTATTATTCAACTGCAATTTTAACCGTAGCACGGCGGTTGTAAGAGAACGGAGACAATGTGTCTACACCACCCTTAGCCTCAGTGATGATGTTATCTCTACTTACACCCATCTTAACGAGTTCGTTTGCAACAGCTGCAGCACGTGCCTCAGAAAGTCGACGGTTAATAGAAGCAGAACCCGTCTTGCTATCAGCGTAACCCGTAACGCGGATCTTCGTGTTATTAGCCTTAGCATATTCTGCAACCTCTTTCACGTTAACCAAATCTTTGCGGCTTGCAATCTTAGAAGAGTTCAAGTTAAAGAATACAGAAGTCGTTGTAACAACATATTCTGTAGTAACTTTCTCAATAGTTTCTGCAGGCTTTTGATTAGCCAACATCTCACGCAAGCGTGCATTTTCATCTTGCTGATCCTTCAACGCAGCATTAAGAGCGTCCATTTGCTCTTTGTTCATTGCCATCAAAGCATCTACATCAGGCACCTGATCCCAATCAGTCTTATTAAAGTTATAAGTAAGACCGATAGCAGTACCAATCATCTTGTCCCAGTGACGAGACCTAGACTTCTTATAGCCAGACCATCCATCCGGATATCTGAAATCCGTGATGTCTTGCGTGCCTTCAATTGCATTTGCATAAACATCAATAAACAGTGTAAAGTGTTTGCTCAGGCGGAAGTTGTTCAACAAACCAGCTTGGTAAGAGATATCATAAGTATTTGCTGACATATTGCGAGCGATACCAACACCGGCATAAGGAATAAAGTTCCAAACGCGCTTCTCGTTATAACCGCAAAGCATATTAGATAAGTTGAACATTACATCCTCGTGAATGTTCCAATAGTGATAGGTGTGGTGATCATTCTCTGTATTCACCTGCTTACCCCATACGCCTTCAAATTTCGTGCGAAGACCGATACTCGGAGTAAACCACTTACCAATGGCAGCGTTAAAACCAAAAACGCCACGCGTTGTCGTGAACGGATTACCAGATAATCCGTGTACTTCCTGTGAAGAGTAGGCAGCATTATACTGGCCACCAACACTAAAAAACCAATTTGACCAAAATGAATTTGTTGCTACGCTATACTTTTTAGTCGGAATGACTGTTTCTTGAGCCATTGCTGACGACCCTAAAGCAAGAGCAGCTAATGTAATCATGATCTTTTTCATAACTTACATATTTTAGTGAGACAATATATTTCTAATTAGGGAACTCACAGAGAAGACCTCTATCTCCCAATTTTTACGCAAATATAGAGAAATCATATTCAAACAATCAAAACTAAGATACAAAAAAATATATAATCATTAGTTATACGGTTTTTTTTGGCACTTCTACAACAATAGCAAGGTCCTTTAACTAAATATGCTCAGTATTTTTTCGCTTTGAATAATTGCAAGAATAGCAGCTCCATCGGGTCCATAATTAGGACATTCGCAGGCAAACAATCGTTGCATTAAATTACCCATCTCTTCGTTAGATAACGCTTCACCTATAGGAATAGCAGACTTTGAAGCTAAAGTTAAAGCGACATGATGATGAATTTCATTAATAGCTTCTATATTTCCCTGCTTCAACTCTTGAACTATATTCAATAGAAGATCTGAGATATCTAATCCTTCTGTGCCTGATGGAATACCTCTTACTTCATACTCGCCATTCGTCTGCTGCGTAAGATCAAAACCGATATCAGTGAGAGGTTGTAAAATCTTCTCTAAATAGACCTTTTCCGTTGGAGAAAAATGAATCGTTTGAGGAAACAATATACCTTGAGATGCACCTGCTTGATTTTTAATCTGGCGCAAATAGTAATCATACAAAATGCGCACATCAGCTCGATGCTGTTCAACAAGCATAAGACCAGACTTTACAGGTAAAAGAATAAACCGTCCTAACAATTGCATATACTTATCAGAAAGATCATCTACATCAAACCCCTCTAAACTTGGAGAATTTGCAAGTAACTTTGTTTTTTCTTCGGTCAAAGCAGACAACTCGGAACATCTGGGTTGAAAAAGTCTATCTAGATCTCTTTCCCAATTACTTTCGACTTGTTGAGTATTTTGATGAGAACGTTCTTTATTAAAAGGGTTAAAGTTTTGGTTTATATGAACTTGAGGTGGACTAAGCACCTGCGTCTTATCTATTGATCCAAAAACAGGCATAACAGGCTTGTTCTTTGTGTCAAATTCTATCAAAGGAACAGCTGCATATTTGCCTAATGCTTCTCGAACACAAGCCAAAACTACTTGCCAAATAGCACCCTCATCTTGAAACTTTATTTCAGTCTTTGTCGGATGAATATTCACATCTATTCTTGAAGGGTCTACCTCCAAAGCAACAAAGTAGGGAACCTGCTCATTTTCTGGAATAAGCCTTTCAAAAGCTGTTTGTATAGCCTTTGCAAAATAATTATGTCTCATATAGCGCCCATTTACAAAGAAAAATTGGCGACACTTCTTCTTTGAGCTATTCGGACTCCCAACGAAGCCTTTAATAGAAACCAGCTCTGTCTTAGCTTCAATAGACATAAGCTGTTCATCTAACTTTGAACCAAACAATGCTTTTATACGCTGACGAAAGTTTCCAGCTGACAAATCAATTAATAGGGAATTGTTATTATAGAGCTTAAATGCAACAGAAGGGTTGGCTAAAGCAAGGCGCTCAAACTCTGACATAATGCTCCCCATTTCCGTCTGGTTAGATTTCAAAAATTTACGACGAGCTGGTATATTAAAAAAGATATTACGTACAGAAAAATTTGCTCCAACTGGGCAAGCTACAACACTTTGGCTCTTTATTCTACCTCCTTCAACATCTACACAGATACCTAGTTCTTCTTCTTCTGTTCTTGTCTTAAGCTCTACCTGTGCGACGGCGGCTATAGAAGCCAAAGCCTCTCCACGAAATCCCATTGTCTTCAACGCAAATAGATCTGAAGGGGTGCTTATCTTAGATGTCGCATGACGTTCGAAAGACAAGCGAGCATCCATTTCGCTCATACCTTTTCCATTATCGACTATTTGAACACACGACTTACCAGCATCAGTAATAAAAACTTGAATTAAAGAAGACTCCGCATCTATAGAGTTCTCTATTAGTTCTTTCACGATTGAAGAAGGACGCTGAATAACCTCTCCTGCTGCAATTTGATTTGCAACAGAATCTGGTAAAAGATGAATAATATCTGACACTTGAAACCTACTTTACATTTTGTACTGGAGCTTCTCGCCGAGGGAGTGGCTTCATCTCACTACCTTGCTTCTTCGATCTCCACTCAAAGAGATCATCTTTACTTAGGGGACGAATATAATCGAACCAAGCAAAAGAAGGTAAGAAAGTTCTCTCTCTTGGTGCCAACGCCAATGGATATACAGTTCCTATCGGCGATGGGAATCCTAGTAGTTTATTCATTTGCTTTTGTACAAAATATGAACGCAAATTCGTAGCCTCAGTATAAACTTGATAAAGAATTGTACTATCCTTTTCTAAGGGAAAGTATATTAATGTTCCATTACCATCTACATTACTTTCTCGAACCCTTCCTTGCTCATCAAAATAACTTCTCATCAATAGCCCCGCAACTTGGTTGTAATGAGTAGAGTCAACCTTTTCGATTAATAAAGCTTGTCGCCGCACATAAATGCTATCAATGATAGAATCATTCATAAAAGCATTTATTTCCTCCCCGACGATTTGTTTTTGATCACTCCAAACTATGGGATCTTTATATAATAACATTTGCTTTCTCTTTGTATCATAAACAAGAGAGTCACAGACCGCTTGCACATCTGTCCGAAATGCACGCACGTGAGGAGAGCCATGCAGAACGCGATAAACAGAATCTGTCTTCATATTATAAGAATATAGCCGTAAGGTATCTGCATGTACATAAAGCGTATCTTTGCCATTGGCATAATTCTTAGCTAATGCTTTGCCTGTTGCAAGCGCTTCTCCCGTCAATTCATTGTACTGCCCATAATCCCCCATCATTTTTATTTTATTCTTCTTATCCTCATAGGAGATATGATGTCTGACCGTAATCACACCTGTGTGCTTGTTATATAATAATGTATCTCCAACAAGTCTTGAGCCTTGATTAAATAAGACAGGCCGATCATAAAGCCTTACTTGTTCCGTTGCTGTATTATAATAACCACGTTCGGTATAAATATGATTATTGCCACTAATGATATTAGAAGGCCCCTGAACTTCCGCCCATTTAGAAATAACATCATAATGAAGCGTATCAGATGTAAGCATAAATTGCGGGTTCTTAAGCTTTACACTATAATTGAATTTTGCCTTGCGCGTTTTTGTGTCATATTCTCCCCAATCAGACGTCAACCTATTTTCTGCATCAATAAGCTCTCCTCCAGCAAAAAAATATCCAATACCATACAAACGATCATAATTCAAACTGTCAGTCAAGAGAGTTTGAGTACGATGTTTCATTACTACATTCTTTCTCATTTGTGCCAATTGGGCTCCCCCATCATAAAAGAGATGCTCACCTTTTAGAGACAGTGTATCTCCCTGCAATATCTTAACATGCCCAAAAGCTTCAAACGAATTTGTTGCTTGGAAAAGAATCGCACTATCACAAGACATAGTCATACCGCTATGTAATAAGACGACATTACCATTCAGAAACTGCGCGTCAGGTTGTCTAAATTGATCATAAGACCACCGATCAGCATGTTTCAACACAATTTTTTCGTTCGACTTTTTTCTTGGCCTTACAGCAAAAACGGTCACAAAGCAGAACAGCCCTAATAGTAATATTAGAGCTATTCGTGTTTTTCTATAAACAGGTAAGTGTTTCAATTTACTCCTTTATCCAACCTTTATATTTAAAGGTACAGTTCTTCCAATCTGGATTTATGCGCACATAAGTTGTCTTTATCTTATTTGCAATCCATTCATCCAATTTTTCATTACAGCGTTTCTCATAAACGACATCGCGTAATTTTTGAAAATCCTCTTTTAGGTTTGCACGATGCGCATCAATACGAGCCTTAAGTTTTACAACCGCACAAACGTCCTGCCCTTTTGCATTAGTCATTGTGATTGCCTTTGAAACCTCACCTACTTTCATTGTGTCTATTACCTGTGCGATACTCTGGTTCAAATCCTTTAACTGAAATCGCGCCGTCAGCATGCCATCCTCAGGATTCACATAAGACATCAAACCTTTATTATTTCGAGTGTCTTTATCATCAGAATAAATGGCTGCAGCATCCTCAAAAGAAAGTTTATGTTCTCTGATTAGAGTTGCAATTGAGTCCAACTTTGCCTCTTGGCGTGCAAATTCATCTGATGAAATATCAGGCTTCAGTAATATATGCCTCACTTTCACCTTATCTCCTCTTTTATCGACTAGCTGTATAATATGATAGCCAAATTCAGTCTTAACAATTTTAGAAACCTTTTTGGGATCACTCAAACTAAAAGCTACGTTTGCAAACTCGGGAACAAGTTGCCCTCTTCCCATATAATCCATTTCTCCTCCATTTCGAGAAGAACCTGGATCTTGCGAATAAAAACGCGCCAAAGTCGAAAACTCAGTTTCTCCTGAGTTCACGCGATCTGTAAAGCTTCTTAGTTTATTTTCTATACGCTCGACTTCTGCACGTGTTGGTTGAGGTTGCGCAGTTATTATCTCAACCTCGACCTGTGTAGGTATGAGAGGTAGACTATCAGCAGGGAGATTCTTAAAATACTCTCTTACTTCTGCAGGGGTTATAGCGACCTTTTCCGTTATACGTTGCTGTTCGCGTTGTATGCGCATACGATCTCGCTGACTACGTTTAAAATCTTCGCGTAGTTGCGATATGCTTTTATGCATTACAGCTTCTACACCCTCTTTAGAGCCTATATTTTGAATGTATCTATTTATGATTTCGTCTGCAGCACGTATGATATCTCCTTCGCTGACCGTAATACTGTCAATTTCTGCTTGATGCAAATACAATTTTTGTATGGCTATCTGCTCCGGTATTATGCAATATGGGTTCTCCAAAGCTTGTCCTTCTGATTCTGCATACAATCTGGCTTGCTCCACATCCGAAAGATAGATAGGATCATCTCCTACTACCCAAATAACCTCATCAACAACATTTCTCGGGCGTTGAGCTTGGCTCCAAAGTGCCCAGCAACCCAAGAGGATTAAAATGACTTTTCTCATCTAACGCTAAGTCTTTTATATTAATTGTGTTTATTTACCGTCTTTAAAACTTCTTTGTCAACCGAATAAGGGATCGTTTTACGCAACTCTCCTATCCATTGTCTCTCTAAGATATCTTGCCAGTCACTAATCACCATAGAGCGCACATCTTGATAAGACTTTGGCTGATTCAAAATCTTTCCAAACACATCTGTATAAATGAATTTCGGATAAGTTTTTGCGCTACCCTTAATTCCAAAAGCAAACTCATCAACATAAGGGTTTTCTCCTTTTTTACAGATATTTGGCCCAGCAACAACGACTGTCACAGAGTCCTTATTAAACTCATTCGTAATAGCAGACTGCCAATCGCCATTCTCGCTCTTTTTCAATACTTTCTTAACTAACTTAACCTGCTCAGGCTTACTGCAATGTATTACAAAGCCTTTAAAGCGCGGCTCTGTCCAAGAATATTGTCGTTTATTCTGCTTAAACAAAGCATTGAGTGCTTTATCATTTTGGTTTGCCTCATCCCAAACCTTATCCTTACTGATTTGGAAAAGTAAAAGGCCATCGTGATATTCTTGAATCAAATATTTAAGGTTTAAGTCTGCATCGTGAGCTCTAAGCAAACTATCCATTACAGCTTCACGTGTTAAGCGCCCTTTTGATTCTGCAATGATTCGACTAATCTTTTCATTTGCAGAGATTTCATCTACCCCTTGCTGTTTTAAAGAATAGAGAATTTGATCGCGCAACTCTGCATAGGGCTCCAATTGTTTACGCTCTTGCATCTTAATAATATGATACCCGAAAGGAGTAAGGACAGGCTGAGAAACTTCTCCGACTTTTAGCTTATAAGCAGCCTCTTCAAACTCTTTTACTGTAGCACCCGGACCTATCCAAGAAATTTCTCCACCACGAAGAGCAGATCCCAAATCTCCCGAATATTCCTTAGCCAAAGCTGCAAAATTTCCGCCATTCATAATTACCTGATAAACGGAGTCTGCTCGCATTTTGGCCGTTTCTTTTTCAGCGGCTGTAGCGTTTTGTTTTACGGAAAATAATATGTGAGCAGGGCGCAACAAGTCTTTACCACCCAAGCGCGTCTTCATATTATCATACAAAGCAACAGCAGTTGAGTCAATGAAAGCCTGATCCACCATAAAGGGTGTCAATTGCAGATCGCGATATGTGCGAAATTCATCTTTAAAAGCTTTTGTCGTATCTATGCGAGCTCGCTCAGCAGCAGCCACCTTCAACTTATAATTAAGAAACATCTCAGCATATTCATCAACGCTCTTTTTTTCTACGACAGCAGCTTCTTTACCATTCTTGTTATAGCTATATTCAAACTCAGAGCGTAAGATCGGTCGACCATTTATGGTCATAATAACAGGATCATTAGCTGACTGCGCCTGTAGTTGTTCAATATTGACAGCAAACAAGCTTAGCAATATTAAGACGAAAGATAATTTCAGTTTCATATATGGGCTTTTAAGCATTAAGAGAGATAATCTATCTCTCCAAAATGTTATTTTTTTAGATGAATAATATCTTTATTCTGGTCTGGAATAATTTGGAGCTTCAGAAGTTATGGATATATCGTGCGGATGACTTTCCAATACACCAGCATTAGTAATCCTTGTAAATTTCGCCTTATGCAAATCTTCGATTGTTGCTGCCCCACAATAGCCCATGCCACTACGTAAACCACCACACAATTGGAAGAGCACCTCTTGTACCGTGCCTTTATACGGAACCCGACCGGCAATTCCCTCGGGAACAAGTTTCTTAACCTCTTTCACGCCACCTTGGAAATAGCGATCTTTTGAGCCATTCTCCATAGCCTCTAAGCTTCCCATGCCGCGGTAAGCTTTAAATTTACGGCCATTGAAGATAATAGTTTCACCCGGACTTTCTTCCGTTCCGGCTACCAAAGATCCAATCATAACGCTAAAGCCTCCGGCTGCAATGGCTTTTACCACATCTCCTGAATAACGCAAACCGCCATCGGCAATCAAGGGCACATTAAATGGTTTCAAAGCACGAGCAACATCGTAGACAGCACTCAACTGCGGTACGCCTACACCAGCCACAACGCGCGTTGTGCAAATAGAACCCGGTCCGATACCCACTTTGACTGCATCAGCTCCCGCCTCTGCCAGCATTCGAGCCGCGTCACCCGTTGCCACATTACCGACAACGATATCAACATCTTTAAAACAGCTCTTTGCCTCCCGCAGCTTGTCAATAACAAAGCGTGAATGGCCGTGCGCTGTGTCTATAATTAAGGCATCCGCCCCTGCTTGTACTAATGCATCCATACGTTGCATTGTATCATCAGTGACGCCCACGCCTGCAGCCACGCGCAATCGACCTTTTGCATCTTTGCAAGCCATCGGTTTATCTTTGGCTTTGGTAATATCTTTATACGTAATCAGACCCACCAACTTTCCGTCTTTATCAATCACGGGTAGCTTTTCTATCTTATTCTCTTTCAAGATACGAGCAGCACCTTGCAGATCTGTCTGTTGAGTAGTCGTAACCAAATGTTCTTTGGTCATAACATCTTCCACCTTTTGATCTAGATTGTGCTCAAAGCGCAAATCTCTATTGGTGACAATACCCACTAAATGCATATCATCATCCACAACGGGAATACCGCCAATATGATACTCATGCATCAATTGCAAGGCACCTCTCACCGTACTACCTCTATGAATCGTGACAGGGTCATAAATCATTCCGTTCTCAGCACGCTTCACGATAGCAACTTGGCGCGCCTGCTCCTCAATACTCATATTTTTATGGATCACACCGATACCGCCTTCGCGGGCTACAGCTATAGCCATCGGAGCCTCGGTTACAGTATCCATAGCAGCCGTCACAAAAGGAATTTGCAACTCTATATGTCGTGAGAAATTAGTTTTTAGACTTACAGTGCGTGGAAGCACTTCCGAATAGGCGGGAACGAGGAGGACATCATCAAACGTGAGTCCATCCATAACGATTCTGTCAGCAATAAAATCAGCAGTCATGTTTACGTGGTCTTTTATTGCATGCAAAAATACGACAACTAACGATATGAGCAAAGCGATTTTCACTTTTTTACGCCTATCATACTCCCCCTAAAATCACAGTAAAGATGCCTGGGGTACACTTATTGCGAGCGAAGTCCTGCTTAGCTATTTCCTATACCAACGAACGACTACGATCTATTTTGTTTTACGAACTCATTATGAAATGTAATGATATACAATCAAAGTCTATCTCTAAATAACAGAAAGGGAACAAATTAAAGAGCATAATTTACAGCATCATATCTCATAATGAAATCAAAATTTCCGGAGTTATAAATTATACCTTCACGATGACAAAAGAATACCACCGTGATAGTACAAATATTCTCTCGTGATGATAGATTTATCCCTCCGTAACTAATCAATGAAAATGAAGAAGTATAGGAGTTGGCGCAAACTAACTGATAATGAGGAGGAAATACATAAATCAGCATAATACTGCTCTATTTGTAAAGGGCAGAAATATGCAGATTTAGGCAGAAGTTCAGTTACCAGAGTGTTACCCGATTTTACCGTAGGTAACGATGGCGCAGTATTCGGTAACTGAATTATTTTCTCTCGTGTGGCTGTTGCTTTGGTCGGCAGTTTTCTGCGTATGTGAGAAACGCTTTAATTCGGGTAACTTTGCATAAGACAGGCTGCACTCGTCCATTTGAGAGCAAGCTCTCATGGAACTCGTTTGCACTGTCTTTGCCCACAAATATTAAAGCGTATGAAAACAGAGAAAATGAAGGTGTTGCTCTACCTTAAAAAGAGCGGTCTGGACAAGTCGGGGAGAGCTCCGATTATGGGGCGTATTACCATTGAGCGTTCCATTGCTCAGTTTAGTTGTAAACTCTCCTGCAATCCTGACTTATGGAATTCGCGTGAGAGCAGGATGGACGGCAAGAGCCGTGAGGCGGTGGAAATTAACGGCAAGTTGGAGAACCTGTTGCTTTCCATTCAATCTGCCTATCAGTCGTTGATTGCCAAAGGACAGCCATTTGATGCAACCGATGTAAAGGAACTGTTTCAAGGCAGCGTACAGGCAAGATGCAGGCTCATCGAAAGGTTGGATATGCTCATCAAGGAGAAAGAAAGCCATATCGGTATAGACATCAAGGAAGAGTCTATGTCCGCCTATCATTCCACTCGGAAACGATTACAGGAGTTCATTCAGAAGAAATACCATGTTTCGGACTTGGCTTTCTCACAGTTGACAGAAAACTTCATCTACGAATTGCAGACGTTCTGTCTCGGTGAACTCGATCATCAGCAAAGCACATTTTTCAGAGTTGCAGCAGATTTGAAGACCGTCTGTAGGCTGGCTTATCGTGAGGGACTGGCTGATACGCTTCTGTTTGATAAAGTACATATAGAACGAGGAGACAAGAAAGCACCTAAAGCTCTTGACAAAGAAGCATTGGACAAACTCAAAGCACTCCGCTTTGATGAGTTGGAAGAGGAAATGGAAACAGCTCGTGATGTGTTTCTCTTCGCCTGTTATACCGGTGCAGCCTATTGTGATTTGATGGAACTAAGCAAGAAGCACCTTGTCCGTGATGATGCAGGTAGTTTGTGGTTGAAGTTCAACAGACAAAAGACGGGTGTGCTTTGTCGTATCAAACTGTTGCCGGGAGCAGTTCGATTAATTGAGAAAATGCACAGCGATGAAAGGGAAACACTGCTCCCCCATATCAAATATCCCACTTGTCAATCCTGTCTTAAAGCCTTGCGATTACGGGCAGGTATTTCTTTTCCTTTTACTTCGCACATGGCAAGGCATATCTTTGCCACACTCATCACATACAACCAAAGCTCTTGAACTTTCAACAAAAAGCTTAAGAGCTTTTCGCGAATTACTTATAAGCTTTTTGCAAAAAGCTTAAGAGCTTTTGCTTGATTACTCAAGAGCTTTTTATGAATTCCCGGTAAGCCTTTAGAAAAAACTTATAATCTGTAGGCAATAAACTCGTAGATATGGCGTTATCAGAGAAAAAGAACTCCCTGCAGAGCTAATACCTCCGGCGATGTGGGGAAATGAACGGAGGTACGAAAATTGAAATATTATGGCAAACAAACCATTGCAGTATGTTCTTACGGAACGCAAGTTGAATGTCGGCTCGAAAGCCGGACAGATTGTGCAGATTGCCCAGCCGACGGGTAGACATCGTGTCGATTTCCGGAATTTCTGTGAGCGTGTGGCAAAATCAACAACGTTCAACCGACAGGAAGTGCAGGCCGTGCTGAGCTATGCCACGGAGATTGCGCGTGATATCGTGGCTAACGGTGACATTGTTGAATTTGGCGAAATCGGTACGCTCAAACCATCATTCAAGAGTCGTGCAGTGCCTAAGGGGCAGAAGTTTTTGGCCAATGTGCACATTGAGAAGCCGGTAGTGCGGCTCGTGCCCTCAAAAAAATATTTCACGCTTACGGATGTAACTTATGAGCTGACTGAGAAACCGGCGCAGAAGGCTAAACCATAAGCGGTGGAATGACTGTCGGCTGACAGTGTTGTGGGGTAAGGTTGCGGAGGTTTGTGCCTGCCGCTACCTTGCTTCTTAATAAGTTTAATTTATTGAATGAATAGAAATGAGGCAATTTGCATTTATAGTTTGCTTGTTGTTTGCTATCTGTGTGAATGCGCAAAAAATAAAAGGAATGGGAGAGAATAAGACTGCTCGGGAAGAAGTGGCAAACAGGAATGATAAGTTGGGGAGAAAGTTGTTCCTGGCATCATCGTTCAAAGATGTGGCAAAGTTTTTTGTCGATTTTGCCGGTGGAGATTTAGAAGGTAAAAGGGTGACATTTATTCCTACAGCAAGCATCCCTGAGTCAGTGAAGTTTTTCGTTAGTTCGGGTAGAAAAACTCTTGAGAAATTAGGGCTGACGGTAGATGAATTGGAGCTGACGCAGGCGAGCGAGCAGGAAATTCGGGATAAGTTGGAAAAGAACGATTATATCTACATCACGGGCGGAAATACGTTTTTTCTTCTTCAGGAGTTGAGAAAAACGGGGGCTGACGAAATCATTGTCGAACAGATAGAGCAAGGGAAACTGTATATCGGGGAGTCGGCCGGCTCGATAATTATGTCGCCTAATATCGAATATGTTAAAGAGATGGATGATTGCAGAAAGGCTCCCGAGCTTCCAGACTTTTCTGCGTTGCACGTTATTGATTTCTATCCTTTGCCTCACCATACGAATTTCCCATTCAAGAAGGTTGTTGAGAAAATCATTGCGGCATATGGGGAAAGGATAGTTCTTTATCCAATAAGCAATACGCAAGTTATCACGGTAAACGGAACAGAAGTTAGGGTTGAAGGTCGAAGATGAGTTTGCGGGGGTGACCTAAGTTTGTAACAGAGAGCGAACTGATAGGTTTCTTTGGTGTAACATGGAGGAAATTCAACCATTGATTGCAACTGCTTTTGAGAACATCTTCCCTGCATCCCGATGAAAGGGATGCAGGGAAGGTGGAAGTCTATATGAACGGACGGCTGCAAGGCTCTCGGCCGTTGGATTAGGCATTACGCCCGCGTCTTCTACAATGTGCTTACCGCAAGTCTGCAAAACTTCAATCACAGCATCATAGATACCATTGCGTTTAATACTACCCCCACCATAGCTCAACATAATAGTAGGTCCATATTGCTTCAATTCATCTCGAAGAGCGTTCAACGCATCTTTTCCGAAATAGAGTGTTGTCGGATTAGAATACTTAAAATTACCTAGCATAATCTCTTTCGATTTTGAGTTTGTCGGAGACAAAATTAAAAAATAGACTTCAACAAACAACCTTCTCCATCATTTCTTTATCAAAACATAGCAATAACTAAGGTTTTCACAACAACACAGAGCATTTGTACTTCACGTAGAAAAAGCACGATGCATCCGAACAAACTAAGCATAAGATTCATTCACTATGTTATCCGCACTTTTCCTACAAAAGGAAAAGAAAATAAGAAGTATATAAAAAGAATTAGGAAGAGATAAGATGTAAGTATAATTACGTACCTTTGCGCACAAATAATCAGTAACACAATATTGTAACAATGAAAAAAATCGTCTCTTTATTTCTGCTTCTTTTCTTGGTAACGACAGCCAAAGCTCAATTTAAAGAAGGTACGAAATACGTCGGAACGTCTTTTACCGGCCTCAGTTATAATTCCAATGAGCACCTGCGTTTTGGTGTACAAGCTGACGCAGGCTATTTCTTCGCCGATTCTTGGATGCTACACGCTAATGTTGGCTTTGAACATACACGTAAATATAATGCCCTCAGTTTGGGTGCAAGCTTACGCTATTATATTTTGCAAAATGGTTTGTATTTGAGCGCCGGTGCCGGATTCGAGCACACATCTACAGGCAACAATGACATTGTTGTTCCTTTAGAAGTGGGCTACACATTCTACCTCAATCACTACATAGCCGTTGAGCCTGCTCTCTATTACAAGATAAGTCTCAACGATTTCTCACGAGGCAGTACTATTGGCTTACGCATAGGATTGGGTTATTATTTCTAAGTGTATTCAATGACAGACATTTCGACCTTAGGAGAATTCGGTCTGATTCGCCATTTGACAAAAGACCTTAAGAACACGAATGAGTCTACGCTAAAAGGCGTCGGAGATGATTGTGCGGTACTTTCTTACCCGAATAAGAAGGTGCTTATAACAAGCGATATGCTGATGGAGGGCGTCCATTTTGATTTAGTTTATACGCCCTTAAAGCATTTAGGCTATAAAGCTGCACAGGTAAATTTCTCAGACGTTTATGCAATGAATGGCACGCCACGCCAATTGGTCGTAAACTTGGCCTTAAGCCGACGCTTTTCCATAGAGGCTACTGAAGATTTGTATGCCGGCATACGCTTGGCTTGCGAACGCCACGGAGTTGACCTTGTTGGGGGAGACACTTGTAGTTCGCTAACGGGTTTAGCTATTAGTATAACTTGCATCGGCGAGGCCGATGAGTCTGATATTGTCTATCGCAACGGCGCGCAAGAGAATGATTTAATCTGCGTTAGTGGAAATTTGGGAGCCGCCTATTTAGGCCTTCAACTAATGGAGCGAGAGAAACGCGTTTTTGAGTCGCAGCAAAAAAATGGTGCAGAGGCTGCTCAACCAGACTTTGCCGGACGTGAATACCTGATTGAACGCTTTCTTAAACCAGAAGCTCGTCGTGACATTCCAGAAATACTTCGCAAAGCCCAGATCCACCCTACTGCGATGATGGATGTGAGCGATGGACTTTCTTCTGAACTCTTGCATATTTGCAAACAGAGCAATTGCGGATGTCGCATTTATGAAGACCGCCTCCCATTAGACTACCAGACTGCTGCTGCTGCCGAAGAGTTTAATTTGAACGTCACGACTTGCGCTTTAAATGGCGGCGAAGACTATGAGTTGCTTTTCACTGCTCCATTGAGCGAATATGATAAGCTGAAAGCCATAGATGATATCCACATTATCGGTGCGATTACAAAGAAGGAAGAGGGTGCACAACTCGTAACCAGCGATGGGCAGGAAATTCCCTTAACTGCGCAAGGCTTTAATGCTTTCCAATCTTAAAGAGAGAAAAGATAAACTCAAACACATCATAGCTTTTCTTACTTTAGACAAAACAACGAAAAGTGATCGGCGACTAAAGCGTTTAAGATCAAACTAAACAATGCGAGTTTGACGAATTCAGCACAAAGCAAGCTGTGTGTCGATACTCCTTTGTACGTTGTTACAAGGCTTCTTTGGAAACAGATAGCGAAGATGTTTGCATACTTTTTCAAGATAGAAATGTTTAAAGCAACGACAACAAGATTCGTGGAAAAGAATCATTATTAGCATGACTTCGGCCTATGACATCGTGGAACTCTGACGATATTTTCTCTTACCTGTAGGTTTTAGCATATGTTTTTATTGCATCAAAAACTTACAGAAGTCATCTACCATAAAAACATTTCTGTAATTTTTGCCTCGGTGATAATCGCGTTTTTGTTTGTATATCAACATCTTAAAATTACAACAAGTTTTTCTAGTTCACCAAACTTATAGACACTTATAATTCATCGAACTCACGTTTTTTAGGAGAAAAGCAAGCTTTTCTTATCAAGAATTGAGGCCCATAGAATTGTTTTTCAGATTAATGTGATAGTTGGACTTAGTAAATACTCTATGTACAATTTTGAGCAAACCTTTTGGGATGCTATAAAATAAAAGCAGGAAGAAAATGTCCTCTTCCTGCTTTATGAGTGTGTAAAAGGCTATGCTTTATTCAGCATCAAGACTCCAGTCTTCTTTTGTCTTACGCACGTAAGCTGCGTATCGACGTTGAGCAGCTTCTTTTGTAGCCTTGTATAGTTCTTCTGCTTCTTTCGGCTGTGCTTTACGTAAAGAGAGGAAGCGAACTTCGTTATCTAAATAGTCTTGGAACTTATCCCAATCAGGTGCCTTAGAATCGAGCGTAAACGGATTCTTACCCTCATCTGCTAAGGCCGGATTGTACCGCCATAAGTGCCAATAGCCGCATTCAACAGCACGAGCCTCTTCTGCTTGGCTACGTCCCATACCGCCTTTTGCTTTCAGACCGTGGTTGATACACGGAGAGTAAGCGATAACGAGTGAAGGACCAGGATAAGCTTCTGCCTCGCGGATTGCTTTGAGACATTGATTTTGATCTGCACCCATAGCTACTTGTGCTACGTAAACGTAGCCATAAGTAGTTTGCATCAAACCTAAGTCTTTTTTCGTTACACGTTTGCCGGCAGCCGCAAATTGTGCGATTGCGCCGATTGGTGTAGATTTCGAAGCTTGGCCACCTGTATTTGAGTAAACCTCAGTATCAAGCACCAAGATGTTTATGTCTTCTCCGCTAGCCAATACGTGGTCAAGACCGCCGTAACCAATGTCATAAGATGCACCGTCACCACCAATAATCCATTGACTGCGCTTAGTGAGGAAGTGCGTTAACTCTGTTAGTTGCTTACAAATCGGGCATCCTTTCTCTGCGCCGTCTTTGATTTGTGGCTCTAACTTCCCTGCTGCTGCACGACTTGCGACTGCATCATCTTTTCCTGCTAACCATTCTACAGCTGCAGCTTTGAATTCAGCAGGAACGTGGTCGCTATCAATAGCATCTTGTAAGAGGGCAGAAATACGTTTACGCATCTTCTTATTAGCTAATAGCATACCGAAGCCAAATTCGCAGAAGTCTTCAAAAAGTGAGTTCGCCCACGCTGGCCCTTGCCCTTTGGCATTAGTGGTATAAGGCGTAGAAGGTATAGAACCAGAGTAGATTGAGGAGCACCCTGTCGCATTGGCAACCATTTCGCGATCGCCAAAGAGCTGGGTGACTAATTTTACGTAAGGTGTCTCACCGCAGCCGCTACAAGCGCCAGAGAATTCAAATAGAGGTTGTGCGAATTGAGAGTTCTTAGGATTAGTTGAAGTATCTACAAGATGCTGTTTGGTCGTAACTTGCTTAACGCAATATTCCCAATTATCGCTCTGGGCGCGTTGCGTCTCAAGCGGCTTCATTATAAGGGCCTTCTCTCCCTTCTTACCTGGACATACATCAGCGCAGTTACCACATCCTAAGCAGTCAAGTACATTTACTTGCTGTACAAAGCGCATGCCTTTCATTGTAGCAGGAGCCTTAATCTCAAGACTTTCACCTTTAAAGCCTGCTGTTTCATTTTCATCCATTACAAATGGACGAATTGTGGCGTGAGGACAAACAAACGCACACTTATTACATTGGATACAGTTTTCAGGAATCCATTCTGGAACGAAAGCTGCAACTCCACGCTTTTCATAAGCTGCAGTTCCTTGAGGCCAAGTACCATCGACTGATACTTCATAAGCAGAAACAGGAAGCTTATCGCCTTGTTGGGCGTTGATAGGACGAGTTACTTTTGTGATGAATGAGGGTTCTTCTCTTACAACTTCTGCATCATCAGGTAGATTCTTCCAAGCCGGATCTATAATTAATTCTTTGTATTCGTTACCACGATCCACTGCTTGATAGTTTTTATCAACGACGTCTTGTCCCTTGCGGCTATAAGACTTCACGATAAACTTCTTCATCTGATCAATGGCTAAGTCAACAGGTATTACGTTCGTGATACGGAAGAACGCAGACTGTAGAATTGTATTTGTACGATTGCCTAAGCCAATTTCCTGTGCAATCTTGGTAGCATTAATGTAGTAGACAGTAATATTGTGCTCAGCGAAGTAGCGCTTAATATTGTTGGGAAGATTCTTTGCTAACTCTTCGCTGTCCCAAATAGTGTTCAACAAGAATGTCCCATTGTCGCGCAAACCCTCTGTTACATGATACATGCGAAGGTAGGCCTGAACGTGGCAGGCTACAAAGTTCGGCGTCTTAATCTGATAAGTAGAACGGATTGGTGTATCTCCAAAGCGTAGGTGAGAGCAAGTAAAACCTCCTGACTTTTTAGAGTCATAAGAGAAATAAGCTTGGCAATATTTATCTGTGTTATCACCTATAATCTTAATTGAATTCTTATTTGCGCCGACTGTACCATCTGCACCAAGACCAAAGAACTTAGCTTCAAAGATGCTCTTGCCACCTAATGCTTGTTCTTTCTCAAGTGGAAGAGATTCAAACGTAACGTCATCAACAATACCTAATGAAAAATGATTTTTCGGTTCTGGCAAACTTAAGTTGTCGTAAACAGATATAATCATTGTCGGAGTAGTATCAGCTGAGCCTAAGCCATAGCGGCCACCAACGATCAGAGGCCGATCTTCGTGATTGTAGAATGCCTCTTTTACATCAAGGTAAAGTGGTTCTCCCTCTGCACCAGGTTCTTTTGTGCGGTCAAGAACAGCAATGCGTTTTACTGTCTTTGGAACAGCTGCCAACAAGTGCTTTGTAGAGAATGGACGGAACAAGTGAACGCTGATCATACCAACCTTGCGTCCTTCTTGCATCAAGTGATCAATTGCTTCACGTGCTGCTTCTGTTACAGAACCCATACATATAATAAGTTGTTCTGCGTCTTCTGCACCATAGTAGCTAAAGAGGTCGTATTTGCGCCCAGTAATCTTAGATACAGCTTGCATATACCTCTCTACAATACCTGGGATTTCGCGATAGTATTTATTAGAGGCTTCGCGGTGAGCAAAGAATGTTTCAGGGTTTTCAGCCATACCGCGCGCAACTGGTCGTTCGGGGCTCATTGCACGTGAGCGGAATTCTGCAAGCGCTTTTTGATCAACCAAAGGACGTAGATCTTCCATATCCATTGCTTCGATCTTTTGGTATTCGTGCGAAGTACGGAAGCCGTCGAAGAAGTTTACAAACGGTACGCGGCTCTCAATTGCTGTCAAATGAGCTACAGCAGCCAAGTCCATTACTTCTTGAACTGATCCTTCACAAAGCATAGCGAAGCCAGTTTGGCGACAAGCCATCACATCGCTATGATCACCGAAGATACAGAGAGAGTGCGTAGCCAAAGTACGTGCAGAGACGTGGAATACGCAAGGAAGAAGCTCTCCGGCAATTTTA
>OLOW01000981.1_pt1 | contig 19728 bp, 13 predicted proteins | sample 1672801 | NCBI WGS metagenome assembly OLOW01 (sample SAMEA3136725, study PRJEB25190) | human gut metagenome | biome: human gut; feature: human-associated habitat; material: faeces | place: Austria | collected 2013 | reverse complement strand
GGCTCTCAATGAGTTCCGCACGAACAGGAGGCGCCAGTGGCGCCTCCGTCGTGAGTCAGGACTGTCCGAAATTGAGAGGCAAGGCCCTGCGCCCGGCCCCTCGGTTCCCGTTTACGAGAGCGACGTTCTCAGCAACTCGTTGAAGAGCTTCGGGTTGCCCTTGCCGCGGCTCGCCTTCATGCACTGGCCCACCAAAAAGCCGATGACCTTCTGGTTGCCGTCACGATACTGCTGCGCCTGATCGGCACAGTTAGCCAGCACCTCGTCCACGATCGGCTGCAACGCGCCGGCATCGCTCACCTGACGCATGCCGCGCTCGTCGACGATCTTGTTGGGGTCGTCACCGGTCTGGGCCATGGCCTCAAAGACCTCGTGAGCCTGGTTGGAGCTGATGGCATCGGTCGCCAGCAGCTTGGCAAGGGCTGCCACCTGAGCCGGTGCAATACCGGACTCGGCGAGCGACACGCCCGCGCCCTTAAGGTAGGCGATCATCTCGTTCACCAGCAAATTTGCGACCGTCTGAGCCTCCTTGCCAGCCATACCGGCAGCGGCGGCCTCAAAGAACTCGGCAAACTCCGGGTCGCCGGCGATCTGCTCGGCGTCCGCCGCCTTAATGCCAAAGTCGGCCTCAAAACGGGCGCGCTTGGCATCGGGCAGCTCGGGGATCTCGCCACGGCAACGGTCGATGAACTCGTCGTCCAGATCGAACGGCGCCAGATCGGGGTCGGGGAACAGGCGATAGTCGTCGGCCGTTTCCTTCACACGCATGACCACGGTGCGCTTGCGGCTGGGCTCCCAGTGGCGGGTCTCCTGATAAATGATGCCGCCCTCCTCGAGCACCTCGGCCTGGCGGCAAATCTCGTAGGCAAGGCCGTCATGCAGGCTCTTAAACGAGTTGAGGTTCTTGAGCTCGGTCTTGGTGCCCAGCTTGGTCTCGCCACGGCGACGCAGCGACACGTTGCCGTCGCAGCGCATGGAACCCTTCTCCATGGAGCAATCCGAAATGCCCAGCGTCACAAAGATGCGACGGAGCTTCTCCATAAACAGGCGAGCCTCCTCGGGCGTACGCAAGTCGGGCTCGGTCACGAGCTCAATCAAAGGCGTGCCGCAGCGGTTGTAGTCGACGAGCGACTCGGCCGCGGCGGTAATGCGGCCCTCGGCACCGCCCACGTGCACCATCTTGGCTGCGTCCTCCTCCATGTGGATGCGCAGGATGCGGATGGGCACCGTGTAGGAACCGTCCTCGCGACGCTCGGGCATCTGCAGGTTGGACGCGTCGTAGCTGGCCAGGTGGCCGGCACGTTGATTGCCCTCGCGCATGGTCGACGTCATAGACGTGGACAGGCCCTCGGCGTTGGCCGAAGCGCTCGCCAGGCTCTGGGCCTCGGCCTCGCCAAATGCGCAGTCGGGGCGCTCGGCGGCACCGCGACCGGTCACGTCCAGGTCCAGGTGGCCGTACATGGCAAAGGCAACCGGACCTTGCGTGGTCTGGAAGTTCTTGGCCATATCGGGATAGAAGTAGTGCTTGCGGTAGAACATCGAGTGGCGCTGAATCTCGCAGTTGGTGGCGAGACCGGCCTTGACAATGCTCTCGATGGCGCGCTTGTTGGGCACCGGCAGGGCGCCGGGCAGGCCCAGGCACACCGGGCACACGTTGGCGTTGGGCTCGTCATCGTGGCTGAGCTTGCAGTTGCAGAACATCTTGGTATCGAGTGCGGTGAGCTCGGTATGGATCTCCAGGCCGATCACGGCCTCCCAATCCTGCAGGACCTCGGAAAGCTCCTTCATTACAGCTCGCCTCCCTTCCCGGCAAAATCGGGCGCGACGGAAAGCGCGGGCGCACCCGTAGCGGCATCGGCAAAGCCGCGCTCCAGGGCGCGGGCAAACATAAGCAGCTGACGGTCCTTAAAGGCCGGACCAACCAGCTGGGCAGAAACGGGCAGCTGAGTATCCTCGCCCAGGCCCAGCGGCACCGAGATGCCACCGTTGCCGCAGATGTTGAGCGAAATGGTGTACAGGTCGGAAAGGTACATCTGCGTGGGGTCGCTGATCTCGCCAAACTTAAAGGCCGTGCGCGGCGAGGCGGGCATGAGGATGGTGTCCACCTTGGCATACGCGGCATCGTAGTCCTGCGTAATGAGCGTGCGGGCCTTCTGCGCGGCGTAGTAGTACTTGTCGTACACGCCCGAGCTCAGCAGATAGGCGCCGAGCATCTGACGGCGCTTGGCCTCGGCGCCAAAGCCGTGGGCGCGCGAAAGCGAGCTCTGGTCGGACAAGTTGGCGCAGCCCTCCTCCTGGTAGCCGTAGCGAATGCCGTCGAAGCGGGCCAGGTTGGAGAATGCCTCGGCCGGGCCGATAACGTAGTAGGCGGCGATGGCGGCGTCCAGGTGCGGCAGGTCGACCTCGACCAGCTCGGCACCCTGGTTCTGCAGCTCCTGGGCGGCGCGCTGAACAGCGGCCTTGACCTCGGGCGTCAGGCCCTCGGCCTCCATGAACGCGGGGATAATGCCCACGCGCTTGCCCTCGATGCTGTCGTTGAGGTGCTCGGTAAAGTCGACGGCGCAATCCTGGCTGGTGCAGTCGTACGAATCATGGCCCGCGCCGGTAAGCGCGTTCATGGCCAGCGCGACATCCTCGACCGTGCGGCCGAAGGGCCCCACCTGGTCGAGCGACGAGCCAAAGGCAACCACGCCGTAACGGCTCACGGCGCCATACGTAGGCTTAAAGCCCACCACGCCGCAGAGCGCCGCCGGCTGGCGGATGGAGCCGCCGGTGTCCGATCCCAGCGAGAGCGCGACCTCGCCCGCGGCGACGGCGGCAGCAGAGCCGCCCGAAGAGCCGCCGGGCACGCGCTCGGTATCCCAGGGGTTGTTGGTGCGGTGGAAGGCCGAGCTCTCGGTAGAGCTACCAAAGGCAAACTCGTCCATGTTGGCCTTGCCCATGGGCAGGCAGCCGGCATCGAGCATGCGCTGGACGCAGGTGGCGGTGTAGACGCTCTGGTAGTTCTCGAGCATGCGGGAAGCGCAGGTGGTGCGCGTGCCCACAAGATTCATGTTGTCCTTGATGGCCAGCGGCACGCCCGCAAGCGGGGGCAGCGGCTTGCCTGCGGCACGGTCGGCATCCACGCGCGCGGCGGCCTCGAGCGCAAGTTCGGGCGACACCTGCAGGAATGCCTGGACCCCGCCCTCGCGTGCCTCGATGGCGGCAAGGGAGGCCTGGGCCACCTCGGTAGCGGTAAAGTCGCCGGCGGCAACGCCCGCGGCAATCTGGGCGGCGGTAAGGGAATCGAAGCTCTGCGCCATTACTCGCTCTCCCCCTCTCCCAAAATGGACGGCACGCGGAAGTAGCGGTCGCGCGCGCTGCCGGCGTTTTCCAGCGCGACGTCGAGCGGCAGATCGCGCTCGGGCTCGCGCAGGTCATCGCCCATCACGTTGGACAGGCTTCCGATGGGATGGAACGTGGGCTCCACGTCGGGCAAGTCATATTGCAAGACGGGCTCGAGCATCTGGACGGCGTCGTTCATGTAGGACGTCATCTGGGCGAGCTCGTCATCGGTCAGTGCGATCTTTGCGTACTCGGCGATGCCGCGCACGTCTTTCTCGCTGAGTGCCATAGGCGCTCCCTTCCGCATAGCAGATAAACCGCTCTAGTATACAAGGCAACGCCGCTTGGAGCAGGTGCTTTAGCCAAATGCAGCGAAAACGTAACGAGGGCGGCGGTTGACAGGCGGCGGGCTGGCGGTTCTGCAACGAAACCGCACCGTCCATAGCGAAAACCGTCTCGTCCGCAGCGAAAAGCATCACAACATTCGACGCTTTTCGCCAAAATTGAGATTTTCATCGAATGTTGTGATGGTTTGGAAGCCCCAACCACCACAAAGGCGCCTGTCCCCATTGTGGTGGTTCCGAACGATGTCTTATGCCGAGACCTTGGCCTTGCGGCGCTTGCGGACCGCGTGGATCACGATGTCCAGCAGCAACAGCACAATGGCCACGACCACGATGAGCACGGCAAACTCGCGCTTGCCCCAGTGGCGGCCGGCCAGCGACTTTTGCTTGTCGACGTCCTTCTTGCTGTACTTGGTGCGCACGCAGTGCACCAGCAGGCGATGGTCGTTCACGCCATAGGGCGTGCAGGTAACGAGCGTCACCTTGTCGGCGCCGGGCTCAATGGTCAGCGACTCCATCTCCTCGGGCAGCACGACCTCGGAGTCAACCATCTTGTAGGCGAGCGTCTTGTTCATGGTGTGCAGCAGCACCAGGTCGCCGGGCTCCAGCGAGTGGATGTCGTCGAACATGCTCAGGTTGCGCATGCCCGAGTGCGCGGTGAGCACGCAATGCGTCGAGGCGCCGCCCACCGGCAGGCTCGTGCCCTCCAGGTGGCCGACGCCCGCCATGAGGACCTCCTCGCTCGTGCCGTGGTAGATAGGCATGCTCACGTCGATGGAGGGGATTTCGACCCAGCTCATCATGGGGTCGCGGTCAAAGATAAGTTGCTGAGCGTAAGGCTCGATCTGGTCGGCGGGAAGCTCGGTGGCCTCGCCCGCCAGTTGCTCGTTATAGGAGCGCGCCTGCAGCAGGATGCGCTCACGCTCCTCGGCAGACAGCGCGTCCACGGTGCTGGACACCGTGCTAATCTGGTTGAACACGCCCGAGGCTTCAAGCCGGTCCAAGATCCACGGCCAGGTCATAAGGCCCACGCCAATAAGGATGATGACGATGGTGATGAGCCGGTCGGCCCAGCGCGGCAGTCGCCTGCGGCGGCGCTTAGGTTTTGGTTGAGGTTTGGGCTGAGGGCTTGAGCCGCCGTTGTCCGCGGCGTTATTGCTCTTCATATGTTTGGCGCCCTGCACCATCGCCGGTCACTCCTCTACAACTCAAGTTGTCTAAACAAATAATAGCTGATTAGCGAGCTCCTGCGCTGCGCAACGCAGCCTGGCAACATTGCGCAGTGCAAGTATGGGCCCGCATTTGAGTTTTCAAAATATCCCGAATCGGCTGGGCGATTCGGGATACAATGGCAATAGAAAACGACACATCCCGCGTAAGTGTTCGAAAGCGCGGGCGGCCTAGTTTTCTGGTTTTGTTAAATGCCCGGGCCTCTAACCCCGGGCATTCTTATTTGCGCTTGTTGCAGCGCAAATGCCTTCTACCGTCCGCACCGCGCGTGCGCCTACGGACCTTAAACCGAACCTCATACGAGTCAAGAAACGCGATGACGAACGAGCCTACCGCCGCGAGGGCGGCGAGCGCGTTAAGGAATTTCAGCATTTGGGGACCTCCGATCGAGTCGTCGGCCGCCCGCGCACGGAATGCGTCGTAAGGGTATTTTACTGCGAGCACTCGCACTTACAGCTGGTAAACGCAATATTTGCAAACATTTGTTCGCTAATCATACGCTCGATCATATGAGCGACGGCGCCCCGGCTGCGCTGTTCAAAAAGAACGGGGCAAACTCCAGTGCGGAGTCTGCCCCGAAAAGAGAATGGCAAAGCAAGAACGTCGATGGACGAGAAAAGTATCCGCAAGTCTCATGGCCATCACATCCCACCTGCCAAAGAGATGGGTGAGCGAGAGTTACTCCTGCTCGGACTCCTCAGCCTGCTTACGGCTACGAATGAGATGCGCCACGCCAATGCACAGCACCGCGCCACCAGCGATCCAAGTGAAGGTCACACCGTTGAGACCGGTCAGCGGGAGGCCAACCCGCTTGGTATCGCCGACGGTGATGTTGAGGGTACCATCGTTATTTGTGGCAGTGTCAGTCTCGGCCTCGAGTTTGTTGTCGCCCTTCTCACCATTCGGCGTGCCGATGATAACCTGATTACTTGGGCCGTCTAGCTCATACTTATCCGCGTTCGAGCTTTCACCCGTTGTCCCGCTTTCATTAATCGTGAAATTGAATGCGACCTTATCGTAGTTTTCGGGAGCGTCAGTCTCCTCTACCTTATAGGTTCCCGCACCGAGGCCCGTGACGGTAATGGCGCCATCGACGCCAGTCGTGAACTTATGCTCATCTACTCCAAGAGCTCCATCGGACTGAACGTATTTCCCCACCAGGCTTGGATCCGCCGCCGCGCTCACCTTGATGGTAAATTTCGCACCCGGGAGCGCCTTCTCAGTGCCAAGGTCAACCTTATTCAGTTTAAGGCCATAGGTGTAGGTCTTGACCTCATCGGGCACCGTCGTGCCGGTGTCGGTGGTCATAGGGTTGTTTGAATACTTAAGTTTGACAGTGTTGGTGTTACCCACATTGTCTCCAACGGTAGCCTCGCTGTTAATCTTTGCCTTATAGGAGACGACGATGCAGGAGCCCGCAGCAACGCGTTTCACACTCTTAAGATTTTTGCAGGTCCAAGTCGTTGTCTTATTTCCAGTTGCTGGGTCTACAGATTCCGCACTTTGAATAAAGTCACTCGTCACATCAGTGCCACTCGTGTGGTTAATATCAGCCTGAGCGAGGCCTTTATTCGCATACAGAGTTGCCGTGAAACCAGGCTGCAGCGTCAGGCCCTTGGAGAGTTGGTCGGAGAACTGATAGAAGTACGTGCCGTACGTATCGTAGTTATCGGCGACAGTGCCATAGAGGTTGTACGTAACCTCCTGCCCAACATGAGAGTCGCTGACATCAAACTCTTTATTGCCCTTGGCATTCACTATTTTCTTATCGACAGTGGGCACGTCTTTCTTGGGGGTGACGGTCGTATTGCTCTGGCCGTCAATCACGGCATACACAGGTGACGAAAAAGTATCGATCGACTTATCGGTAACCGTCTTATCAACCGTGTCAGTGAGGAACAACCAGTAGCCGGCATCAAGGCCGGAAAGGGACGGAGACGGGTCGCCCGCGTTCGTCGTCTTCCAGCCGGACACGCCATCCAGGTTGTCGGCGATCAAGCTCAGGACGTTGTCGCTCGCGACCTTCGAGTCGGTCCCGGTAACCCCGGCGTTGGCATTCAGCCAATCGGCGGCATCCTGTGCGTTGTTGCTGGAATAGGTTTTTTCCTTTGCCTTGATGGCATTAACGACAGCCGTCTGGATTTCAGTGCCAGTGCCAGCCCACTCGATGCCACTCACCTTCGTGGTCCCGTTGTCCTTGGTCACTTTCGCCTTGAAGATTTGGATGCCCTTATAGGTCGACGACGCGCCGTACTCGGAATCCTCGAACGTCACAGCTGAACCCTCAGCAAACGCCATACTCACCGGCGCCATGACTCCACCAAAGCTCAGCGCTGCTGTGAGGCCGGCGGTTACTGCCAGGCGTGCGATGTTCTTGCTCATGCTCATCTTCTTTTCCTCCGTTTTCCGGTTGGTTCTCATTCGATCGATCATCATCTGTCTGTGTCTTAGCATCTGCTTCGTTACGTCTCGCCCCGCTCTCTGTGGGGCTGCCAGCTACTCTTTATGGCTGCCACCTCCCCGCTTGACCAGGAGCGCGACCACAATGAGCGCGGCTCCGGCGACCGCTGCGGCGGCCGCGGCGTACATTGCCATATCGCCAGTCGAGGGCATAAAGCCTCCGGTGGTAATGCTAGGGGGTGTGCCAGTGGGCGTGTTGATGAGCGACGCCTCCAGGCTGCCCGTCGACCCGTCCGCGCTGTCGGCGCGCAGGGGCGACTCGGCCGTGATGGTGAGCTTGGGTTTGGCGGCGGCCACCTGGTCGACATCCAGGCCCTCGGCCTTGACCGTCACGGAGCGTGTGCCCTCAAAGGCGGTGTAGCCCTTGGGCGCCTTGAGCTCGCGGACCTCCAGCTTGCCCGAGTCCACGCCCGAGACGGTCACGCGACCGTCCTCGCCCGTGGTGACGGTGGCCTTGCCCTCTGCATCCCACGTGCCGTCAGCCGCTAGCGTGCGGCCGCGGTCGTCGGCGATGCTCAGAACCGCCCCGGGCAGCGGCTTGTCGCCATCGCTGCCGCGCTTGGTGAGCGCGAGATCCCAGGTGTAGGCGCACGCATCGTCGCTCGGCGTGCGGGTGAAGCCGGCGTCGCCGGACTGGTCGGCAAAGGGAGAGCGCGGGTAGCGCAGGTAGACCTCGTTGGGGTTTCCCTTGGCAATGCCGTGGTTGCATGCGCTGTTGAGCGGCGCATTGTACACGGCGACCACGCGGGCGCCCGCGGTAAAGGCGTCGGCCCCGCCGAGCGCGGCGATGAGGTCGCCGATGTGCACGGTAAAGGTCTTACCGTCGACCGAGACCCTGCACTGGGCCGTGATGTCGGTCCAGTCCTTCGCAGGGTCGGTGCCGGCGCGGCCGTCCCTGCCAGCCGAAACGGCGTCGAAGCCACCGTCCGCGCCCACCGCCACGTACACGCGCATGCTCGCGGTGACCTTGGAGGGGTCGAGCCCCGCGCTCATGGTGTCGACGAACTGCACCGTATAGGTGTCGTAGGCCGCGAGGCCCGCGGGGACCGTGGCAGAGAGGCGCCAGTACAGGTCGTCGGCGACCGTGGCGTCGGCGGCCTTCTGCCAGGCGGCGGTGCTGTCCTCCAGCACATGCTTGGCAACCTTGGGGGTCGCCGCCTTGGGCTTGACGGTGACGGCGCCGCCGCCGACCAGGGCCATGACCGGCGCGGTGCCGGCCTCGTCCTGGGAGATGGCGTCGTCGTCGGCGACGATGAGCCAGTAGCCGCAGTGCAGGTCGGCCGCCGTGCCCGCGTTAAGGGCCACGGACACGGCGTCAGAGCTCTGGAGGGAACGAGCGAGCTGTGCGCTCAGCGCGCTCGTAAGGTGGGAATCGGCGTTGAGCCACTCGGAAGCTTCCTGCGCGGTGGTCTGGGATTTGGGCATGCCAGCGCTGTGCAGCACGGGCAGCGCGGCGTCGCGCACGGCGTCGCTTGCCCAGGCGAGATCGGTGGCGGTCTTGGCGTCGCTGTCGCCGTCGACGACGTTGGCGCTAAAGATCTGGTAGGCGTCGTAGCTGCGCGCCACGGTGCCGCTCACCGTGATGGAACCGGTCGAGGTCGGCGCGGCCTGCGCGGAAGCGGGGAACACAACCGCGCAGGTGCCGATCAGGAGGGTAAGCAGCGCAAACAAGATCGGGAAGGAGCAAACTTTCTTATTCACGACGCTTACCTCCCTTCGCATTCGCCTTGCGACGAATGTGCATCCAGGCCGCAGCAGCGCAAAGCACCGCCGCGCCGGCAAGGTACGTCAGAGTGACGCCCGACATACCAGAAAGGGGCAAAGAGGTGGAATAGGTGTTGGTGAAGGTGGGAAGGCTTTGGCCAGCGTTGGCGTCCTCGCCGTACTGTTTCTTTTCCCGCTTATCCTCAGGAATTTCTTTGCCTTCGGCATCGACGATCTGGGTGTAGGTCACATTGGTTGTGATTCCAGCATCGTCATCCTTTGCGACAACCGTAAGCTCATAGACCGACTGATCAAACTCGTAATGCGGATAGGTCGATCTTTCGTTCTTCTCGCGCACGTAGTACTTGAAGGTCTTGGAAGGGCCGCCCGTGGAGTCGCCCGAGTCGGGATTATTCCTGATATCAGAGAGCGAGTACGTGAGCTCAACCTTTTTATTTTTATCAGTGACGTCCTTGAACGAAAGCGTCTGCCCCTTATCATTACCAGAAGTCACGGCACTACCGATGATGTCTTCAAATTTGCTGTCTTTCGCAAGCTGAAGTGTAAACTCCTTCATCTCGCCACCCTCAACGACCTTAGTCGCCCTAGGAGTCCAGGAAAAACTGGAGGTATACGTGTTGGTGAAGGTTGCCTTGTTGGCGGAGGTTGCGCTGCTGGAGTCGACGATCGAATAATAGCCTTGGCCGTCATCTTTCAGAGCGCCCAGCGATTTAGTTAAATCTCCGGAGTGTTTAATCACCCTCGTGTTTGTAAGCGTGTAGTTATGAACACTGATTTCTTTAGTCTTGCTCTCGTCATTCAGCGTCGGAACAGACATAAGTACAGTCACGTTATCCTGGAGCGTCCCCACAATCTCATACACAGCAGGGTCGTACTTGATGTAGGGATTATTACCAGCATCTTCAACCAGATAATATGTAATCTCGCCAGCCGAACTGCTCGGAGCAGACTGTTCACCAAGGTTAAACGTGATGTTGCCGTTTGCATCATTACCTGCATTTCCTACCTCAGTGCAAACGCCGCGATCGAATGTCCCATTAGCGAAAGGATCTATCAAATCCTTGCGGTAGACCTTAAAGGTGAACTCATTCTCAGTGAGTGGTTTTTCTCACCAGTCTGCGAATCGATTAGCTCCTTGGTCGCCTTAAGGCTTGGGTAGACATACGCGTCCGCTGGCTGACCCAAGTACAGGTCACCATTCGACATGATGCCGCCACCATGGTCCCAGGAATAGTTGTCCGTGATGAAAGTTGTAACTTTAGTACCCTGTACTTTACCCTGCACTGCGTCAGTCACCGCTTGATCCGTGGCCTTAACATCAGAAGTCAGGCCGATGTTATTTTTTACCCCAACAGCACCGTTGGCGGGGATGGTGATGCGATTCGTTAGCTCAATGCTTCCCGAATACTTGGCGTCTATATTACCAAGCATCTTGCCGCTTACCACTGCGACCGGCGTTGTGTGACCTTCCGCCGCGAGGAAGAAATCGGCATGACCATTCTTACGAAAAACATGTTCATTGTTAGAGTCGACCGAGTTATAGGCGACCCAGTCTTGATCCTTACCCTCGCCGCCGCCAGAAAGATGGAGGCTACCATTATTACTGTTATTATTATTCTGCGGGTCATATTTGGTGAAAGAACTAGCGTCTTTAGCGTCAGTGTTGCCAAAAATCGTTGTGCCTTCAGTGTTCGTTACCAACGTCTTGCCCGTGGGGCAGACTGCTACGCCGCCGCCATAGCCACCAGCGGTATTGCTGCTAATGTACGAGTTGTATACAAATAACCTACCAGCGGTCTTTTCCATATTCGCATTCGAGTTTCCCTGAACAAAGATGCCGCCGCCACCCCAGTCAAAGCGAGACATGCAGTGATTGTTAGTGATATAGACTTTATTGTCTTCAGTGCCGTTAATCATCGCGTCAACCATCTGGCCCACTCGGACGCCGGCACCTTCAGATCGGTAGCTCACGTTAGAGGCAATAATTCCTCCCGTGATATTCAGCCACGCCATTCCTGAGCGAGACGTTTGGCCATTCCGTTCGACATCGGTAACGTAAACGCCGCCGCCGGCTTCCTCGGAGTAGTTGCCGGTAATCTGACCATCGGAAATAGTGACTTTCGCTCCATAGTTGGCAGCAAGCCCAGCGCCGCCATGGTCACCGTTGCCATCCTTGCCGCAGAATTTAGCCATTCTATTATTCGTGATATAGCCACCAGAAACGGACACGATGCCGCCCTTGGCCATAATGCCGCCACCGAGTCCCTCGTTGAGTGTGCTATTACCGGAGATTACGCCATTAGTTATGGTGACCTTGGAATAACGGGCATACACACCACCGCCATTATAAGCGCTGTTGCCAGCAATTACGCCGCCAGTCAGCTTAAGGGTCGAGGCGCCGCCTTGCTCGTTGGATACCATAATGCCCGCGCCGTCACCCGAGCCAGAAGCACCGCAAACGTAGCCACCGCTCATGTTGACAGTAGAGCCGTTCTCGGCATAGATGAGATGCCCGACGTTGCAATCCTTTGCCTGCGTGAGCGTACCGCCCTGAAGGTTAAACTTGCCGCCCGTGTAGACGTTAATGAGCTTCAATGTGGAACCCTTGGGCGCAGTTGAGACAATTGCACCCTGGATGTTGACCTCATATGTTTCACGCGTTTCCGTCGTGCCCGTACCCGTATCGTTAACGGACGACGTGGTTACGTAATAGGTGAGCTTGTTCGGGATGTCGTTGTCATAGCCGACCTTGCCATTTTTGCCATAATAATCGGGAGTGAACTTCTGGCCTTGATCATCCAGCACCACGCTTGATAAGGGCCTATCACCAGCCTGATTAGGATTATCCGTCTGATTAGGATTATCCGTCTGATTAGGATTATCCGTAATTGTAAACTCAGCACCATTGCTCACACTGAAAAGCGGCTTATTACCATCGCCCGAGTGCTTTATCTTGCAGCCATTAAGATCAAGGGTGATATTGCTACCGCGCTCGTCGAGAAAAATCTCGTCGTTGTAGACAATGTTCTCCGTCAACTTGAAGCTGGCCTTTTTACCCGCTCCAACACCCTGAAGCTTATCGTAAAGTTCGGTTGCACTAGTTATAATATCCTCGGCGGCCGTTTTAGCCTGCTCGTTTTCCGCAGCCGTAACAACGGTTTCACCATCCGAAGTCGTTGTACCCTCGTTCTGCTGCTCTTCCTCGGGCTGCTCCTCAGGCTGGCTATCGTCGCCAGCTTCGTCGCCCTCGGTCTCGACACTATTCTGGTTTTCGGCGTCCCCGCTGTTGGTGTTTTCTACATCAGTAGACTCAGTTGAGGAATCCTCCGTCACAGTCTTCTCAGTAGAAACCGTCTGGGCATCGTTGGCAATGGCCTGCGAGATCGGAGGCATGACGAGCGACAGTACCAGGCTCAACACGGAGGCTCCGCACAAAACGCCTGCCAGTACACGGCGCGTCGCTTTATTACTCTGCTTAAATTTGTCCGAATTCGCTTTCATCGATGTCTCCTCCCCAAGAGACCGCGATCTTGCTCTTTCCCCATCAAACGTATCTGCGCAACCTGTAATTGCGCTCGTTTAGTACTGCTATTTTAACGATTGTCTAAACATCTGAGCAACAAAAACCCGCAGGTTTGTAGAGAGTTCTCAATTCTCTTGACATTTGCTCAGATTTACCTTCGTTTATTCGCTATTTATTTTTTGTTTCTGCTGGTAATTTAGTTGCCAATCATTTTTTTAATAGCATTAGATTTATTTGCACAACATTTTGCTCAAGAGCAAACATCCCGTGACAGTAGAAAACGACCATGAGCGGTAGGTCATTTACCGAGAGGAGTATCCTACCAAACTGATGAGAATATCTTTAACCCATCGGTGGTTAGAAGCGTGATGTTCAGACAACCATATTTTAATTTGCGCGCAGATTATAAGCATCAATTCGCCCAAATCGCCTGAGGCCACCACAAAGGCGCCCATCCCCTTTGTGGTGGTTCTCCCCCGGCGCTACAGCAGATGTTCCTCGATAAAGATCGCGATGCCGTCTTTGTCGTTGCTCGCGGTTACAAAATCGGCGGCGGCACGGGTGGCGTCGCTGCCGTTTGCCATTGCCACGCCCACGCCGGCGTCGGCCACCATGCAGGTGTCGTTATCGGCATCGCCAAACACGCAGATGTTCTGGAGCTCCATGTCGTTGAGCTCCGCCACGCGCACAAGGCCGCGCGTCTTGGACACGCGCGGATCCATGAATTCGTAGAGTCGCTGCGTGGTCTGCAGAGCAGCCGCTTTAACGGTGTCGTCGGCGAACGTCGATGCTCGCTCGATGATCTGTGGCATCGCCTCGGGCGCCATGGTAAACATCACCTTGGTCTGCGGCTCGCGCAAAAACTCGGCAAAGTCGACCACCTTGTAGGGCACGCCGTCGACACGCGACAGGTGCTCGACGCATGCATTGCTCTCGGGCACATAGAGCACGCCGTCCCGAGGGCAAACGGGCGTTGCCGGCAGGCCTGCCATGTGCTTGCAGATGCGCGCGATGGTCTCGCCCGGCAGCGGATAGCTCAGCTCGTTAATGCCGTGCGCGCGGTCGATGACCTCGGCGCCACCGCAGCCCACGAGCACGTCCACCAGGCCTTCGATGCCCCAGAGTTCGTACATGGCCTCGGTCGCTTGGGCGTCGCGCCCGGTGCACAGGCCAAAGAGTACGCCGCGCTCGCGCAGGGCGCGGATCGCCGCCACGGTGCGCGGGGACACCGTGTGCTGGCTCGTGAGCAGCGTGCCGTCGATATCGCAGAACACGGCTTTGATGTGACTGAAGGTGGCGTCCATGGGGGCCTTTCTGGGCAGAGCGGCGGTGTGGGGTGTATTCGCAAACGGCGTACATGGTATACCAAGGCGCGGGCGCGGCCCGTCAACGCAAAAACCACCACAAAGGTGCCTGGCCCTTTGTGGTGGCCAGACCCGCAGGATGGCCTGGCCCGGGGCGCAAACCATCACAACATTCGACGTTTTTCGGCAAAATCGCGATTTTCATCGAATGTTGTGATGGTTTTTACTGCCTTGCGGCACGATCGGAATGCCGGCGTCCAAACAGCAGCAACGCCGCGGGAACCGCCGTCACGACCATACCCGCCCCGATGAGCGTCTGCTGCACACCAAACGTCGCCGCCAGCCACGGGGCAATCGCCAGCGGGGCCACACCAGCGAACATGTTGCCAAAGCCCATGACCGAGTTGACGCGGCCGAGTTGCTCGAGCGGCGCCGTCGTTTGCACGATGGTGTTGTGGAGCGGATTAACGACGCCCCAGGCCACGCCCAAGGCAATCTGGCCAATGAGGGCCACGCCTATGTACTGCGTCCCCACGTAGAGCAGACTTCCCAGGCCCACACGCATAAGCGCCACGAGCAGCGTTTTAAGGTTGACCAGGTGCGGTGGCAAGCGGAGCGCGAGGACGGCGCCCAGCACCGCGCCTACACCGCTTGCCGACGAGAGCCAGCCCATCCACTCAACACCAACGCGCAGGACATCGCGGTAGAAGAACGACTCCAGCGGATCGAAGGCACCGTAGCCAAAGTTCGAGAGGAAGATGATGCAGAACAGCAAGGCGAGGATACTGTTGGTGAAGACTGTCTTGATGCTTGTCGCGAAGGTGACGCGGGCGAACGTGCTGGGGTTGGAGCTTTGGCTGGCAGTGATTGCCGTTGTACTGCTGTCCGCGGGAGTACTTTCACGCGCGGCGACGCGAACTGCTTGCGGTCTAAAGCCCCAGCCGGCAATGAACGCCAGTACGGTAAAAATCATCATGAGCACGAACACCGCGCGTGACGATGTAGCCGCCGCGACAAAGCCGCCCATCATGGGGCCGACGATGATACTCACGTTAGAGAACATGGCGATGGCAGAGTTGATGTCTTTGAGCTCGACAGGATCGTCGGTGAGGTAGGCTGGATAGGATGTGGTGATGGGCTGGGCAAACCCCATCACAAAGCCCAGGAGCACCGCGCCGAGCAGGACGATGCCGGTCGCGCTGCCAAAGGCAATGGTCGCCGCGCCGGTTGCCAGCGTGCCCACGATGCTCAGCAAGAAATGACGGCGCGGGCCCCAGGCGTCAAGCGCCGCGCCGCCCGCAAAGGATCCAAGGATCACGAATACGTTCATAAAAAGGACGGCCAGCGATGTCGCCACGACCGAGGCATCGTCTGCATAGGTGAGTGTTCCGATAACGCCGATAAAGTAGCTGGTCTGAAAACCGGTGTAGATGAGAAAGCGCATCGCCACCAGGCGCTTGGCCTGCACGGACAGCGAAGGTTGAGGTTTTGAGAGAAGAGATGCGAGCATGGAGACTCCTCGTTTCATACGAATACGGGCGGTGGTATTCGCCACCGTCTGTCAAATCAATCTATCCGCACGAAACATTAAGGACGCATCAAGCCCCTTCTCTCCGTTTTTCGCCCGTCATGAACTACTTGGTAGATTGTAAGGCATGTCCCACACATCTACCAAAGCAAAAACCACCACAAAGGTGCCTGGCCCCTTTGTGGTGGAAACAACGTTTTCCCAGATAAAACCTGCCAAAATAAACCTGTCCCTTTTTGGCATGTTATGGCAGCGCAGCGAGCCGGTTCCAAGTGCCCCAGGTCGCCCCGAAAGAGGAGCGACGCGTACTTTGGGACGCGAGCGACGGCTTGAGGGGCGAGATGGGGTGCTTGGGGCCGGCGCAGCGTCAAGCCTGAAGGTGGTCTTGGATGAGATCGCAGATGGCTCGGGCGTCGTTGATGTTGATGGCTCGGGTCGCAAAGCCGGCGTCGAAGGCCTGACGCGCCAGGGCCTCGTTACAGGCAAGGGCCAGCGTGCGGCCGTCGACCAGGTCGAGCGAGCTCTTGCCGCGCAGACGGTCGACACCGGAGCGCGCGACGACGATGTTGTCGAAGCCCTCGGTCTTGTAACCCTCGATGATCACCACGTCGACATCGTTGTAGCGCGACAGCAGCTCGCGCGCGGGCATCTCGTCCTCCTCGCGCGTGTCGGCGTACTCCGCCCAGCGCGTGGCGCAGATGAGGCCCACGTGCTTGGATCCGGCCTGGTGATGGCGCCACGTATCCTTGGCGGGCACATCGATATCAAAGCCGTGGTGCCCATGATGCTTGAGCGAACCCACGCGCAGGCCGCGGCGGGTGAGCTCGGCAATGACCTTCTCGACGAGTGTGGTCTTGCCCGAGTTTTGGTAACCGATAAACGCGATCGCAGGGACGGCCGGAGCTGCGGGCGTGACGGCAGCGGACGCGCTCGCGAGGGCGGCACCGTCAGCAGCCACGGCCTCAACAGCAGCGGCCTGACGCTCTGCACGATCCCACACGCCCGAGCGGCCGCCCTCCTTGTGCAGCAGGCGTACGTCAACGATCTCCATGCCGCGATCGACCGCCTTGCACATGTCGTAGATGGTCAGACACGCGGCACTCGCGCCGGTCAGAGCCTCCATCTCGATACCCGTCTTGCCCGTCACGCCGGCCGTAACCAGTACGTGAAAGCCAACCTGCCCGTCCGCGCGCGCCGGTGCCCAGCCCTCGGGCACATCCTCGGCAGGCGTTCCCGCCGAAGCGATGGGCTCGATATCGCACTTACTCTTGGTAATGAGCAACGGATGGCACATGGGGATGATGTCACTCGTGCGCTTGATGGCCATGATGCCCGCCACGCGTGCGCAGGCAAGCACGTCGCCCTTCTTGGCGCGGTCCTGCAGCACCATAGCCTGCGTCTCGGAGTGCATGAGGATAGTGCCCTCGGCGATAGCAATGCGATGGGTCTCGGCCTTGTCGGACACGTCAACCATGCGCACCTCGCCCTTGGCGTCCACGTGCGTCAGCTCGTCGCGACGGGCGTCGCGGGCGGGCTCGGTGGCAGTGCTGGCAGTCGGCTGTGCGGACGCGTCGGCGTTGCCAGCATTCGCCGCAGCCGTGACTTTGTGGGCAGACATCGCGGCCCTGCGAGCGGCCTTGGTGGCATCGGCGTACCTGCTCTTGGCCATATGATCATCCTCCGATTTGGGACATAAATCGTTGCGTGCCCTCAATTATCGCGTGTTCCTGCGGTTTGTGGGCCACAGCATCGCGCCAAATCGAAAGTACCTGCATATCATCACCACGGCGCAGCGCCTCACGCACCGAATACTCGGCATCGCTGAACAGGCACAGACGCACGCTGCCATCGGCCGTCAGGCGTAGACGGTTGCAATTCGCACAAAAATGATTGGACATGGCGCTGATAAAGCCAACCGTTCCCGCCGCGCCCGGAAAGTGCCAGTAGCGCGCAGGGCCCGCGCCGGCAGGAGCGTCGTTGATGTCGAGCGGCTCGAGCTCGCCCAGACCCGCCGCGGCGACCCCGGCATTGATGCGCGCCCGCAGCTCGTCGCTCGGCACGGTATCGCTCGCATCCCACAGCTCGGGATTGAGCGTGGGAGCATGCGGATCCACAGCGCAATGCGAACTCGTGTGCTCGTCGCCGATGGGCATATATTCGATAAATCGCAGATGAATAGGGCGGTCGACGGTCAGCCGTGCGAGGGCCGCCACATCCTGGTTGAGCCGGCGCACAACAACGCAGTTGACCTTAACGGGCTCAAAGCCCCAAGCCAGCGCCGCGTCGATGCCAGCCATGGTCTGCTCGAGTCGACCTAGACGCGTGATCTTTCCAAAGAGCGTAGGGTCGAGCGTGTCGAGCGAGATGTTGACGCGGTTAAGCCCCGCATCTTTGAGCTGCGGCGCCAGCTTGGGCAGCAGGGCGCCGTTGGTGGTAAGCGAGATGTCCTCGATCTGCGGAATCGCACGAATGTCGCGAATAAGCGGGATGATACGGCGGCTGACCAGCGGCTCGCCGCCCGTCAGGCGTACGCGGCGAATGCCCTCCCCCGCCACCAGGCGCACAAAGCGGGCGATTTCCTCGGCACTGAGCAGCTCGTCGTGCGCGCGGGGCGCCACGCCATCGGCCGGCATGCAGTAAATGCAGCGGAAATTGCACTTGTCGGTAACGGCAATGCGCAGGTAGTTGATATCGCGGCCAAAGCCGTCATGTTGCACGTGCCCGTCCACGCAGCCCTCCCCTCGCGCGGCGATTTATTCTTCGGGAAACATAATACCCCACGAGAGAATCATGCCGACACCCGTACGACAGGACAGGTCGCTTCGAGCAAAACGGACTTTCCAAGCCCATCCTCAGCATACAAACCATCACAACATTCGTCGCTTTTCCCGATTTTGGCAAAAAACGTCGAATGTTGTGATGGTTCGCCTACCCACGGCACCCTGCAGAAGGACCAAAACGCCCCTAAAGGCCGCCGTCCCAGTGCCGAATCACGAATTCTCGCAGATCGTTCTGCCTTTTCTGGAACGCTTCGCTTCGGTCGCACTTAAGGCCCATCGCAAGTGCGATGGCGTTCATCGCCCGGTGCAATTGCAGCTGATGGGCAAACTGAGTCCCGGTGAGGACGATCATTCTAAAGCCCAGCGCGCTCAGCACGGTCATACGCTCCGCATCCGACGCGCTGCGCTGTTTATCAAGATGGTCCGAGCCGTTGTATTCAATCCCCGTACCACTCGCAGGCGCATATACGTCGATCTCGAAATACCCGGCCTTAGCGAGATATTTGAACTCGTTGGGAACATCGACCCGATGGTTGAGCTCGATCTTGGCGTATCCCAGCCCTCCCTGGGAACGCTTTGCTACGACCATGATTGCGGTGGCCGTCTCCATGGGCGACCGCGCGCCATCGTGCACGCGCCTGAGCACGGCGGCCGCGCGTATAGCCCCCTGACGAGGTCGGTTCTCATTGCAATAAGCAATCAAGTCGGCAACGGTATACCTCTGCCCCATCTCGATATAATCGCCTGTCGACAGATGATTCAAATGGTATCGGGCGCAGATTTCGTAGCCATATTCCAGCTGCTCGGGCTCACTCATCCACGAACCCGCTTGGACAAAGCACATGGCCTCATCAACCACTAGAAGGCCCTCTGCCACCTCGATAAGATGGCCTGGAGGTACCGGCGCCCCAAACACGTGGCACCTAAATCCAGCCGGCGTCGAACGCTCAAAATCGAAGTTGACGAGCGTGTCGATATGATCGAGCTCTTCTCGTGGAATACCGAACGAAACCAGATAGTCGGTAACAATCCCGGCAGCCGTTGAAGCCCTCAGCCCCTTGGCATCTAGCCCCAATTTGGGCAGGTCCGCAGTCGGCTCCGCCTCGTTAGCAAGCGAGTCCTCATCGTATAGGCTGCTTGCTCGCGAGAGCGGCTCGGACGGGCGCGCCACGTTGTGGTACAGCCAGGCAGTCTTATGGGACAGGACGATCGGCAGGTCCATGAGCCCTCCAATGGAGTCGGATAACCAACCTTATTCCCCCGCCCACGGGTCCGCACACCTTCGTGCACAAGAAAGCGATTCCACCCAGTCGAGTGGCAGAAAAACCATCACAACATTCGATGCTTTTCCCGATTTTGGCAAAAAACGTTGAATGTTGTGATGGTTTGAGGCGAAGTGAGGGGCACAGAGGGCCAAAGCATCGTGCTTGGAGCGTGGCTATTTTTCGCCCCGTCGGGGGTGCGGACGATTTCTTGGACCGCGCCTAGGCGTATCCAAGCTTCCTGCGGT
>OLOW01000977.1_pt1 | contig 19800 bp, 18 predicted proteins | sample 1672801 | NCBI WGS metagenome assembly OLOW01 (sample SAMEA3136725, study PRJEB25190) | human gut metagenome | biome: human gut; feature: human-associated habitat; material: faeces | place: Austria | collected 2013 | reverse complement strand
GATTCGTTCGCTGTACTGTTCAGTTTTCAAAGAACCATCGCTCTTCAAGCGACTTGATTATCTTACCACATTCAGAGAGGTTTGTCAAATGATTCTTTCAAATCTTTTTCAAGATCTCGTTTTCATTTGCGCTTTCGATCTGTCTGTGTTTGCCGCTCTGTCGTGCGACTTAAGAGATAATATCATATTTGCTTTTGTCTGTCAACTGGTTTTTCCTTCGCTCTTTCGGGCTTCGATTGACCGGCTCTTGACTTAAGCGTGTGTTATTGTATCAGTTTGTCTCCTTTGTGTCAAGGGTGTTTTAGGTGGATCATTTTCAAAAGGGAAGAGGGTTCAGGGTTGTGGTGGCAGCTTCGCTGCAATATATATGGGGCGATGCCCGAAGGTAAGTGGATAGCAGGTTTCCCGTTTGGAATTTCCAATCATTGACCGTGAGACTGCGAATGACAAAGATTTCTCGGCAACGCTTTCAATGACGATACGGAGTAACGCTTTGCAGAATTCGCATACTGACCGCTGCGTAGAAGGGTGCCTCTTCGAGGCACTCTATCCTGCGCCTTTGGCGCGCCCCGTTTGGCTTCCTAGGAAGGCGCCCTAGTAGGCAGGCTAGGCGCCTCTTTGGATGAAGCCAAACTCGGAAGTCCCTCTGCGGGACTCCCGTCTCCAAGGGCCTACTCATATGGCATGCAGATCGATACTTCCCTTTCCCTGTATTCGCATTTCGTCGACTTATGATGATGACAAGGATTTCTTGACTTCGCTTACGATGACGATACGGAATAGCGCTTTGCACAGTTGGCATACTGACCGTTGCGTAGAAGGGTGCCTCTTCGAGGCACATCTATCCTGCGCCTTTGGCGCGCCCCTTCTCCAAGGGGCTCTTCATATGGCATGCAATACCGAGAGCACCGCTCATTTCAAAACCCGCAACGCTTCTATCCTATGATGCGCCGCGCCAAAACCTTGAACCCATCAACCTGAACCCTTATGCATTTACTGCAAGCCACGCGATGAGTGAAAGATGAATCACCATAAAAAGCGGAACGAGAAGACGGAATTTCTTATGCCGGGTCTTATGATGAAAAAAATGCATGCCAAGGAAAGCCCCCAGAGATCCTCCAAGGGCAGCCCATGTGAGGAGTGCTATTTCTGAGATGCGCCATGCGCCATGGATGGCTTTCCACTTGTCGATGCCATAGAGGATGCATGTGATGCCATTGAGGATCACGAAGAGAGCAAAAATAATCATACCGGACATGCTGGAGCCTTTCAGAGTAGTTTTTCTACGAAAGCCGCCAGACGTGCATGAGGTCCTGCGAGGGGGATTTCTTTGTATTCTGCCGCGCTGAACCACTGGTATTCCCCCGCCGGAACGATGATATTTCCCATTTCGTAAGCGGTCATATGCCAGATGCGGTGGGTAAAGATGTGTGTGTAGCGCCAAAAGTCCTGCTCCGCTTTGCCTTGCAGTTCTTTTTCGAGTAGCTTTCTGCTTTCTCCGCTCGTGTCCGCGAGTGTCATGGGAAATTCCCACATGGAGGCGAGCATGCCTGTCCGTGGACGCTTGTGCAGAAGTACTTTGCCATTCTTGATGCAGATGGCGCAGGCGGCGCATAATTCCTGCTGCGGTTTCTTCTTCGTGCGATGCGGCAGCTCTTCGGTTCTTCCCTGATGAAAGGCTTCGCAGAAGGCTGAGAGCGGGCAGATATCGCATCTTGGATGCTTGGGAATACAGACATTCGCTCCGAGATCCATCAGGGCTTCATTGAAATCTCCTGCCCGATCAGGCAGGGTTTCGCAAACGAGCTGTGTGATCTTTTTTCTTCCCACTGTTTTTAAAATGTCATCCTCGATGGCGTAGAGTCTGGCGTAGACGCGAAGGACATTTCCGTCGATGGCAGCTTCTTTTTTTCCAAAAGCCATGGAGAGGATGGCGCCAGCCGTGTAGTCGCCGATCCCGGGAAGGGCTCTGATGTCTTCTTTTCCTTGCGGCATGGCGCTCCCGTAGCTTTCTTTCATGAGAAGAGCAGCTTTGTGCAGATTTCTGGCGCGGCTGTAGTAGCCGAGGCCCTGCCACTGGTGAAGTACATCTGCCTCGTCCGCCTCCGCCAAGGCTTCGATGGTGGGAAATCTCTCCATCCAGCTTGTAAAATAGGGCTTCACGGCTTCCGTGCGCGTCTGCTGGAGCATGATCTCGGACACCCAGACATGATATGGATTTCTGGGCTTTGTCTCTCTCCATGGAAGTTCTCGTTTGTTCTGATCAAACCAGGCCAACAGAATGCCCGGCCATTCGGTATATGTCAATGGTTTCTCCTTCCTGATTTATTCTTCGCATCACGTCGTATAAAAACAGCGCAGAAATCTTCATTTCTGCGCGCTGTTTATTTCATTTCTTCGAATTCGTAATCATAAACGGTATTCCCGTCTTCTGCAAAGTAGACCGTACCGCGGATTCTCTTGCCGGAGAGGATCATCGGGAGCCAGATGCGGTCGGCCATCCACATATCTTCGTAGGGAAAATCCTTCGGATGAAACCACTTCGGCTCCATTTCATCCGAAAGATGCGGCGTCCCGCTCCAGTCCTGCGCGAAGTAGATGATCCCTGCGTGCGACCATGTGGTATCGGATGGCTGGTGGAAATAGAGATCTCCCACCATCGTAAGTCGTTCCGGCTTGGCCGTGAGACCGCACTCTTCAAAGAGCTCGCGGGCGGCGCACTCTCGCATGGTCTCGCCGGCTTCTATCTTTCCGCCGAAGCCGTTCCATTTGCCGTAGCCCATGCCGCGTCGTTTCCGCCCCAGCAGGACGCGGCCGTCAGGTGCGACGGGGAAAACCAATGATGTATCTCGCATAAGATGACCTCGTAAAAAATGGGTTCAAGGATTGGCTTGAATGAGAAATTAGAAATGAGAAATGGTGGTGCGGCTTCGCTGCGATTATATATGGGGCGATGCCCGAAGGTTTCTTGGGAAACAGGTTTCCCGTTTGAGCGTTTCTGCCATGATTCTTTTGACCGCGAATAACAAAGATTTCTCGCTTCGCTCGAAATGACAATACGAGAAAGTCTGAGGTCTCCTGGTCTCTTAGTCTCTCGAGGCTCCTAATCCCTAATCCCTAGTCACTAGCCGCTAGCCCACCAGCTATTTCTTCACTGGATCATAGGTCTCGAAGTACAGCTCGCGGAAGAGACGCTTGCCTGTCTCGGTCTTGTAGAGGCGGTGATAGAGGGCTTTATTCTGCTCATCGGAGGCACCGTCTTCGAATTGGTTCACAAGCATGTCAGCCTCGGCTAAGATCTGGGCATCGGGGCCATCAATGGATCCATAGGAATGGTGATGGGCAATGAGCCAGAGGATGCGGTCGATTTCCGCCTGCGTGAAGTGCAGACGCTTCAGCATCGGAAGCGCCTCTTTTGGGCCGAGCTCTTGCTGGATCATGCCGTCATTTCGTCCATACTTGATCTCTCCCTGATGGATGCCGATGTCATGGACATATGCCGCAGCTTCAAGAATGAACTGTGTCTCAGCGTCCAATCCTTCTTCGAGACCGATCTGCTTGGCAAAAGCATGGACTTTCAGGAAATGGTGAATCCGTTTCGCATCGCCACGATCATAATGGATCATGGCTCCGCAGAGTGTCATGAGTTTATCCATAGTGTATGATTCCTTTCTAATAATATTTGATAAGTTCAGGGTTTGCCGTGAGGCGGCTCGTCCACTGATTGTGGATGAAAGCTCTGCTCGAATTAGGAATGAAGGTGGCAGCTTCACCGCGAGTATATATGGGCGATACCCGAAAGTAGTATTCAAGTCACCAGTCGCCAGTCACTAGTCACTTATCCTACAAAAAAACTGCGAATCGAAAAGAAGTCCCTCCGATCCGCAGTTTTCTATTTCAGTTATTTTGCGAGTTTAGCAGTGACATCTTTGGTAATATCTACACCGCCGTCAACGACTGCCCCCTGTTCCAAAACGATGTCGAGGCCTTTTTCCTGACGAACCTGCTGGATGGCTTTTCTGACATCATTGAAAATCGGCTGCATGGTGGAGCTTTCTTTCTGGTTCATTTCTTTCTGGATCTCGGTCATGATCTGCTGTTTTTCCTGATCAGACTTGCCCTGGCTGCGCTTTTCGAAGTTTTCCTGAGCTTTCTGGACAGCCTGTCTCATGTCGAGCTGTGCTTTCTGCATCTTCGGATGAGACTGAAGAGCTGCATTGGTATCTACATAACCGATGCCGGCAGCGGAAGTGGAAAAGAAAGCGCCAAATGCGATCATACCAGCAGCGACAGCTGCTACTGTTTTGTTCATTTTCATAGTTTGTCCTCCTAACAACACTCCCCTAATAGAGAGCTTTGAGTATGTCTTAATTCTAAGCTAATAGTAGCCCTGTGTCAATGGGGGAAATGTATGGGATGGGTGGTTCGGGTCTAGTGACTCGTGACTAGGGACTTAAGGAAACACTACTTCGGGCATCGCCTCATATGTGTTTCCGGCGATGCCGCCACCACCATTTTTCATTTCTCATGCAAGAGAGGCTTTGAGTCATAATCAAATGGCGGCAAAACTCTAACCCTAATAAAAAAGCTCGCATGGATCATATCAATCAATATCCACGCGAGCTTTTTATTTATTTCTTCGCTTCCAGATGCAGAAGGCCTTTGTCTGCGATATCGTGACGATACTGCATACCGCGCCAGGAGATACAGCTGACGCCTTCATAGGCTTTCGCCTTGGCTTCAGCGAGCGTATCTGCAAGAGCGACGACGTTCAGCACGCGGCCGCCATTGACGACATACTGTCCGTTCTTCTTGACGGTACCGGCATGGAAGACAAGGCAGCCTGCCTTCTTTGCGTCTTCAATGCCGGAGATGACTTCGCCGGAGGAATGAGAAGCCGGGTATCCTTCGGACGCCAGTACGACATCGACGGCGCAGGCTTTCTTCCAGACGACATCTTCGTCGGAGAGCGTACCATGGACGCAGTCAAGCATGACGCGGGCAAGATCCCCGTCAAAGAGCGGGAGGACGGCTTCTGTTTCCGGATCTCCGAAGCGGCAGTTGAATTCTACCACCTTCGGCCCTTCACTGGTGATCATGAGCCCGGCATAGAGGCAGCCTTTGAAGGGGTAGCCCTCCTTCTTCATCGCCGCTACGATCGGACGGAGGATGCGGACATTGACTTCTTCGCACATTTCCTTTGTCATGACCGGTGCGGGAGCATAGGCACCCATACCGCCTGTATTCGGTCCTTTATCGAAGTCAAAGATGCGCTTGTGGTCCTGCGAGGAAATCATGGGGACGACGTTCGTCCCGTCGCAGAAGCAAAGCATGCTGGCTTCTTCGCCTTCCATGAATTCTTCGATGACGACCGAGCTGCCTGCGCCGCTGAATGCATGTCCTTCGAGCATATCCTTCACGGTGTCGATGGCTTCTTCTTCGCTCTGCGCGATGATGACACCCTTGCCGGAGGCCAGACCGTCAGCCTTGATGACGATCGGATAGGTATCATTGGCTTTGAGGTAAGCGATGGCTTTTTCTTCATCATCGAAAGTCTCATACGCGGCTGTCGGGATGCCATATTTCTTCATGAGAGCTTTGGCAAATCCCTTGGATCCTTCGATGCGGGCCGCCGCCTTGGAAGGGCCGAAGAAGGCCATGCCTCTCTTTTCAAATTCATCCGCAAGGCCCTCGGTCAGGACGGTCTCCGGCCCGGCAACGGTGAGGTCGACCTGCATGAGGCGGGCGAAGTCGATGATATCCTCATTCCCTTTGACAGGAATGAGAGAGGCGACATCGCTCATCCCGTCATTGCCCGGGATGACATATACATCCGTCACCGACGGACTCTGAGATAATTTCCAGAGCAGCGCATGTTCTCTGCCGCCGCTCCCAATCACTAAAACTTTCATACGCTCTTCCTCTCTCAGCTATGGCGGAAATGACGATGTCCGGTGAATACCATCGCAATGCCATATTTATTTGCCATGTCAATGGACTCCTGATCCCGGATGGATCCGCCCGGCTGGATGACAGCCGTGATGCCAGCCTTGCCTGCGGCTTCGATGGTGTCGCCGAAGGGGAAGAAAGCATCGGAGCTCATGACGGAGCCCTTCGCTTTTTCGCCTGCTTCTGCGATGGCGATGTCAGCAGAACCGACGCGGTTCATCTGTCCGGCACCGACACCCAGTGTGGTGTCCTGATTCGTGAGGACGATCGCATTCGACTTCACGTGCTTGACGATGACCCATGCAAATTCCAGCGCTTTCCATTCTTCTTCAGTCGGCGCTCTGTCAGTGACGACCTTGCAGTCCGCGCGCGTCTCTGTGCTGTTGTCCGGGGTCTGGATCAGGAGGCCGCCGGATACCTTGTGCAGCTGCAGTTCTTCATGCGTAAGGGATGGTACTTCGATCAGGCGGATATTCTTCTTCGTTTCCAGCACTTCCAATGCTTCCAATCCATCTTTTGCAGTCAAAACGATGTAATTATCTTCCAATTGGCGAACAACAAAAGACAGCATATCCTGATTATCATCCGCTACCAGTATCACAGGCCTATTTGCCTTACTTTCCCCCTGTTCTATCCGACGTTCTACCGTTTTACTCTCTTCCACAGATTTATGTTCTGAAGCTAGTTTTATCACACTATCCTGTTCTACAGGCAGCGACAAACAAAAAACATTAGCTTCTTCACTTTCCAACATCGTCAAGTTTCCTCGATGCAATTCAGCCAATGAACGCGAAAGAGCCAATCCAATTCCCGTTCCGGTAGTAACTTTACCATCTTCCTTCTCATTAAAGCGAACAAAAGGTTTAAAAATCTCTTCCTTCATTTCATTCGGGATAATTACTCCGTCATTCACAGAACGAATATAAAACATCTTATTTTCTCCCGTCCCATTTATTTCCAAGTACACATGCACATACGTTTCTGCATATTTCACAGCATTATTCAGCAGATTACTAACAATTTTAGTAAAAGCCTCCTTATTTACATGAGCATAGAAATCCTGTACTGGTACATTTAGAATGAAATCCAATTCTCTTTGCTTCGCCAGAGAAGTAAAACGTTTATGAGTTTCTTTCAATACCTCCGTAATATTACATTCAGCAAAGTTCAATCGGAAACCCTGACTCTCCGTCTTGCGGAAATCCAACAATTGGTTCGTCAGACTTAGTAGCCGTTCTGTGTTCTGCTTCATTATATTCAAGTCTTCACGCGTCTCCGAGTCCACTGACTTTTTCAAAAGAATATTTTCCAACGGACCATTAATCAACGTCAAAGGAGTACGTATCTCATGAGCTACATTCGTAAAGAAATCTATTTTCGCATAATATATTTCACGTTCCTTCTCCTGCTCAAATTTCTCCATTTGCCGATGATGTTTTCTATTACTACGGCGTTTTAAATAAAGAATCAAATAAACGGAACATCCAATAATCAAAAGTATATAAATGCAATAAGCCCAAATTGACAGATAGAAAGGAGGTAAAATCCGGATGCTCAACGAGATTTCATTATTATTCCAAACGCCATTGTCATTTGCAGCTTTCACCCGAAATATATAATCACCATAACGCAGATTAGCATAGGTTATCAACGGACTCTCACCGATAGATAACCACTCATTATCAAACCCTTCCAATTTATACATCAGTTTATTCATTCCAGGAGCTTGATAACCAAGAGCCGAGATGCGGAAAGAAAATGAATTCTGATCAGCCCGGAGTACTATCTTATCAGAAAAAGTGATATTCTTTTCCAAAGGCGAATTAGGTTCATCTGCATACACTTCTTTATTAAACAGCAAGAAATCTGTAATCACTACTGTGGGAAGATTCTTATTCTCCGAGAAGCTTTTAGGATTAAAAGCTATAAAACCATCAATTCCACCAAAATAAATCATTCCATTTTCATCTTCAAAACTGGACCGATAGTTAAACTGATCACCCAACAGACCATTGGCAGTAGTGTATACTTTCATCGTTTCAGTTTTTGGCTGAAAATAGACAAGTCCATTGTTAGTTGTTAGCCACAGCTGTCCATCTTTATCCTCTACAATCTGATAAACAACATCGCTAGGTAGTCCGTCAGTTGAGTTATAACTAGTAAACGTCTCTGACTCCGGATGAAATAAGCAAAAACCTCCTCCCTGAGTTGTTAACCAAATCCGGTGATAGGAATCTTCAAAAATACTAGAAACCTTATTATATGAAAGACTTGTGGTATCTTTTTCATCATGCACATAGTTTTTCCATTTCCGATCGTTCACATTATAACAATAAGCACCATTAGCATAAGTTGCCAACCAGATATTACCACCGGAATCTTCCTTTATATCATATACAAACTTCCCATTCAATTCCGGTATACGGTCAAAATCGTCCGATTGCTTATTATATTTGACCAGTCCGAACATCGTTCCTAAGTAGATGTCACCTGTAGCGGTTCTACAAATTGCAAAAATACTATTATCAATCAAAGAACGGGGAGAGCTGTTCTTCTGATATGTCTTCAAAACAGTCCCTGTACGGGTATCTATAATCTTCAATCCTTTAGAGAATGTGCCAACCCAAAGTTTATCGTCCACTAAACATAACCCATGTATATTGGTAAATCCCGCACTAGGAGCAAAAAAAGAAAATTCTTTTGTATTCAAATTAAAACGGTTCAACCCGCCATCTTCCGTACCAATCCATAACACACCATAGTTATCACGACAAAATTCACGTACCCGCTTACCATGCAGACTATTTTCCTCTCCTTTCGGATAATATTTCTCAAAATGGGTATACGAGCGCGGATAATAGTTTACTCCGCCAAAATACGAACCGATCCATATACCATCTTCACGGTCTTTGCAAAAAGAATAAATTGCATTATCAGACAAAGAATAGGGATCATACTCAGAACTACGCAAGTGCGTATACTTCCCCGTACGGAGATTATAAATATAAGCTCCGCTTTCTGTACCTATCCATAACTCATTATCCGTAGCAAAAAGTAATGTCCGACAATAGATGGATTCATTATCTTCATCTTTCAACAACAAATCCCGTAATTTACCCGAAGTCAGATTCAATTCTTTCACTCCTCCTTTTAAAGAACCAATATATAAACAATTGTATGCTCCCGGGAGTATTTCACTCACAACGTCATTATTATAAGTTTCCTCATTATCAATAGGTGATATATAAGGATGAAGAGTTTTCAACTCATCTTTCGAATAAAACAATCCGTCACCGTAGAAGCCAATCCAGATAGTACCACTATTATCAACCGTCAGGCATTTCACATTGGTAGAGACCAATGGATGATCGGTCAGAATATAGTTTCTCAAGGTTTGCTTTTTCAAATCATAACAAAACAAGTTTTGCGCCTCTGCAGCTATCCATACCCTTCCCTGACTGTCTCCTGAAATCATAGCAACGGCTCGTTCCACCCTTGTGTTTTTGTCACTCTGTTCTACAAAATGACGAAAAGTATCTTTCTCCGGATAATAGATATAGACTCCCACATCAGTCCCTACCCAGATATTACCTTCGATATCTTCATAAAGAGAAGTCACAAAATTATTGCCCAGACTTCTCGGATTGTTTCTATCGTACTTAAAATGCCGGAAAGATACCCCATCATATCGATCTAATCCATCTTTCGTACCAAACCACATAAAACCTTTCGAGTCCTGCAAGATAGCACTGACTGTGTTTTGTGACAACCCATTCTGGCTACTAAGATTCTTAAAATAATAATGTTCATTAACCGTTTGTGCACGGCTAAGAATTCCAATTATTAAAGAAATAAACGTTATTATAATTTTTTTCATATATTCGGTTTATAACACTTCTTTTATTCAACTTACCAAATGTAGGTGAAATAACAATCGAAAAATAGAAGATACGTCCCAATGAATGAAAAAATAGTCTTATTTCTCTATTTTAATACGTGCATCTACGGCCACAACAGCCTTTTCCGTTGCGAGAAGCGGATTGATATCCATTTCTTTGATTTCCGTTGCAAACCGGAGCAAGGTAGACAAACGGACAATAATTTCAGCAAATTTATCCTCGTTTACTCCCTTCTGGCCTCGCGTTCCCTGGATGATTTTATAGGCGCGCAATGAGTGAATCATCGAATAAGCCTCCTCATAAGAAAGCGGAGCCAAACCGGAAGATACATCTTTGAGCACTTCCACAAAAATACCCCCTAAACCGCAAAGCACTACATGGCCGAACTTCTCCTCATATTTCGCACCAATGAACAGTTCTGTCCCTTTCAGCATAGGCTGCACCATTATCGACCTGGCATCAGGGATCTGCATCATCCGGTCAAATTCCAGCGCCAAGTGTTGCTCGCTTTTAATATTCAGCACCACTCCGCCGACATCCGATTTATGCACCGGACCGACAACCTTAGCCACTACGGGGAATCCACATCGGCGGGCGAAGGCTACGATCTCTTCCTTATTATCCGAAACAAATTCGTCTACCAACGGGATACCTGCCGCATGGAGCAATGCCTGTACATAATGAGGCTCGATATATCCGTCTTCCGGAATCGAATCAATAATACGACGAATCCTCGGGACATCCACTCCAAACAATTCTATTTCAGGAACAGCCGGTTTAGGAGCATTAACGATACGCGAAAGGGCCGTCCCGAGTGTCACTTCATCGGCAAAGTTCACGTGCCCTTTAGCAAGAAACGCTGCAACTTCAGCTCCGGCAGTATTGATAGAAGGAAGAATCGGGAAAATCGGTTTCTTGCAAGTTTGCATCTTCTCGTGAAGCACATCATACATTTCAAACATAGTAACCAATCCCGGAGTTCCGAAGATAGCCATCATGGCATCTATGTTTTCAAGCTTTTCTTCACAGTAATCAATGCAGAGACGCAAATGCTCCGGTGTCCCGGTAGCCAGAATATCTATCGGATTTCCAACGGCAGCACCGGGAAAAAGTTGAGTTTTCAGTTCTTCCGCCAATTCGCCTTCGAGCTTCGGTACGTTCAAACCGCCTTTACTCAACGCATCTGTCAACATTACCCCCGGTCCTCCGGCATGAGTGATAATGGCAAAATTCTTTCCTTTCAATTCGGGTAAAGTAAATACACAACCTACGGTCGTCAGTTCCTCGCGAGAGAAACAACGCACAATTCCTGCTTTACGGAACAACGCCTCTACCGCTGAGTCGGAACTTGCAATCGCTCCCGTATGAGAAGACGCCGCACGGCTTCCGCTCTCCGAACTTCCGGCCTTGATAGCAGCAATCTTACATCCTTTTCTTATCAAAGAGGAAGCATGAAACAATAATCTGTCCGGGTTCTGAATACTTTCAATATAAAGCAATTTCAGATGTGAATCTTTCTCGGGATCAAAGTTCTCGTCCATAAATTGCAAGACATCTTCTACACCGATCTGTTTGGCATTACCTACCGACCAGACAGAATTAAATTGCAATCCTTTCGTCACCGCACTTTCCAGAATAAACACCGCTGTTGCACCGGAACTGGAGATTAGATCAACTCCTTTCAGGTTCAGGTTAGGGATAGGTTGGCTGAACACGCTATGATGCCAGGTATTCATCAAACCGATACAATTAGGTCCAATCAGCGAAGCGCCGTATTTATTCACAGTTTCCAGGATACGTTCTTCCAATAGCGCCCCTTCATGCGTTTCTTCTCCAAATCCGGCAGAGAGTATGACAAACGCCCGAGTTTGTTTTGTACTAGCCAATGTTTCCACAATATCGGGACACAGTCCGGCAGGCACAGCCAATACTGCCAAATCCGTATCAGGAAGATCTTTCACATCTGCAAAGGCGGGAACTCCTTGTACTTCCTTCTCCTTCGGGTTTACCGCCCGAAGTTCTCCCTGATAACCTCCGTTTATCAAGTTCTTTAATATTGCGCCACCCGGCTTATGTACATTATTCGAAGCCCCTACTACAACAATACTTTCAGGGCGAAGCAACTGGGTTGTTATCATATCATACGCTGGTTTTCATTTAACTTAGGTACAAATATATTCTTTCTTATGAGAAAAAAGAAAGAAAAAGGGGAGAATTGCATATAGAAATAGGCTATCGAGAAGAAAAAAAATAAAATATCAGTTAGATTATACTAGCTTTTTGAAATATAAAAGGGCATCTTACTATTTGTACTAACCCGCCCTTCTCTAGAGATTTACACAGTAATTGTTAGGATTTAACGAATGATATCTCTCAGACTCCGGATCTACTACATACCAACATCCAATAGCTGCATCATACAAAATAATCTTGCTCTAATATGCTGATTTAGTTTAGACAACTTATATATCAGAGCAAGACTGTTTTATTAACTTTATATTACGATAAGACAGATAACATAAAATTATAATGGTATTTGTTTATAAAATTTCGAAACTAATAATATGTCATTAGTTGCAAAATCAAAATCAATCCAAATAGTTTTCTGAAAAAAATAAAAGAATCTATGCTGCACTTGGATATTATTACATTTCGCAGAAACCTTGTAAAAGCCGACCCTCATTTTCTTCTTTTCCAACAGCATTGGAATCTCATAAGCTTTTAAAAAGCCATTATATAATACCTTATCATCCACCGAAATAGTAACATTAATTTCTTTGCTATTTTCATAAGAGTTACCTACAAATATTAACGCAGTTCTGGATGTAACACACACACAACACACACATAATATTATTCCTATCGTTATTATTTTTTTTTCCCTTTCATAATTTCATCTACATTATCGCCATTTAAGACCTAAATTATATATATCGACAACAAGATTATTATAATGAATATATGGATAAGGTATTTTTCTACCCATATATTCTAAATAATTGCTACCTTTATTTAGATTATTTTGTTGCTGCAACATGATAACTCTTTGGTTGCTATTGCTGTTGTGAACAACTCCTCCCTGCTTCATTATATTAAATGGATTCTGCGAATGTGATAATCCAATTGCATGCCCAAACTCATGAGTAGCTGTAAAAGTTTTATTATAAGACAAATTATTCGACAACCAATTATTATTAGCAAAATCGCTTGAAGCCAAAGTCATAACCTTTCCACCTAACATACTTGTTGCTCCACGCGCTCCTTTACTATCGCTATCTGCTAATACAAATAAATGATCAGAGTTTTCGACATCTTTCATAGAAGTTGCAACTTTAAGATCCATATCAACCTTTAAATTGTAAGTCTTATTATCGCTCCATTCAAATTTTCCTTCATAGGTACTTTTTATATCAGAAACTATATCTTTGGCAGCTCTAGCCATATTTATATTATCACTTGAATTATTAAATATCTTTGCAGTTACATACATAGTGACAATATCACCATTCCGAGTATACCAAATACTATCTCCATTCACATCAATATTATTCACCGGATTATTTGCGCCATATTGATAAGGTGATAAAGAAACATACTTCTCTGAAAATCTATCAGTTTTCATAAATCTCCCTAATGCAGCATCATACATCCTCGCTCCATAATCATACCAGTCCAACCCACCTTTACGATCCAACTCCTTGCCATTATACTTATAAGGCTGGACGCTCTGCCGGGAACTTGTTGCATCAATCCGCCGAAAGCATAATAATCGTTCACTTCCTCAACCGTTCCCTCCTCAGCAACAACCACACGATTATTACCCTGATGATCTTTCAAATAATAATGATACTTACCGTCAGTAAGGGACACATAGCCGACTTCCGTCAATAGAATCTGAGGTACTCCATTTTCATAGACCACATTGCCGCAGTAATCCGTTGTAACACTGTCTCCTTCCAGAAAGTGCACGGTACGGAGTTTCCTACCCGCAGCATCATAAAGATAAGATATACTGTTACCATTCGCAAACATTACACGACTAGGCAAATTTAAACAATTATACTGAATAGCAGTTTTCTTTTTGTTTAAATCTTTAGTCAGGTTGCCGTTTTCATCATATTCATATTCTGTGGACAAGTCAACACCGTCCTTGAACTCGAAGCCGTTATTGAAGGCAGAAGTGCCTGAACGGTCTGCCACCTTCTTTAACCGGTTACCGGCATAACTCAAAGAAAGATCATCAATCACATCATAACCCGTCGCTGAAGTCTGCCCGTAGCGCTTCAAACCCAAGATATTACCCATTTTATCATAGCCCGTCACCTGCTCATTAAAACGGTTGGTATTTACAGAAAGGCTCGGCCCTTCACCATACTCCGCATCAGTCAGGCGACCCAGACGGTCATAACTGAATTTATAACCGCGGGGAGTGGCCCCGGCTCCACTTTTCCAAGTCATACTGCTGATATTACCATTATAACAAGGGACTCCCAAACCGTCGGTATAATGCAAAGACTGGCTAAACTTACCGCCTTCAATACCGGTCAGCCAGTTACGGATATTGTAGGCATAGTCTGTTGCATAAATACCGTTATCCAGTTTGTCTGTCTGCAATCGGCCCAACTCGTCATAAGCGTGTTCCACAAGCAGGACGGAAGGATTGTTATCGTATTGGTGGCTCACTCGTGTCAGGCGTGACGAATGGTCATAAGTATAGGTATAACGTTCCGTCAATGAATACCCGGAACTATCCGTATGGGTGTGAAGGACGGACAGAGGACTTCCTTGAAAGGAGTATTCAGTGGCGTATGTATCCATGCCTCCATTGACACGGCTTGACAGGCTTTTCACTATCCGCTTGTTGCTGTCATAATAGTCCGCAGAATAAATGAATCCCGAAGAGCCATGCGTACAAAGTATGCTACCCGTAAGATTACCGATCGCACTCACAGTTCCTTCCGGAAAATTATATGCAGAAAAGCCGTTTCGTGTTCTAAAATCATACGTATCATAGTAGTTCACCACATATACACAAGGATCAACCAGATCAAAAGAGCTCTGATAACCACTGTACGCCAGGCCGGTGTCGCCTTCCATAAGAGTACCTAAAACAACTGTCTCACCGGCAGTCCGAACATGTTTATCGCTGTTGCTGCATTCGCCCTCCACAACGACACGCCCATAGACATCATAAACAAAGAATGGCCAAAGAGAATCATTACGCTGACAGCCATCCTGAGAGAAAACCAAACGGTGTGCCGCGTCATAAACCAGGTAAGAAGGGGCGCAACCGGGAAGCTTCTTATAAACAAGACGATCCAGATAGTCATAACGATATATGTAAGCATAAAGATCCAAATCCGGATAATCCTGGTAACCCGGAGGAAGCACAAACACCAAACTCTTTTAACAGCAAATTACGGTGGGAAGCCTCATACGCGAAACGCGAACAGACGTTGCTGTGCACATAATACTCCTGTGCCGACTTTAATATTTGCTTATAAACCCCTGCGGACAACATAGGAACCGGAAGGGTACTTCACCTTTTAAACTTTCTTCCGATAATTTCGTCTATTTCTCCATCCCAGAAAACAGTATGTTCCACACTATCTATACGGTAATAATAAGAATTAAGATAAAGAGGGTAAACCTTAAATTTCTTATTCCAAATATACCTTTTCTCGCTTTGGGGTACAGTATGCGTCGGAAGGTAATATACGGAATCATAAACCATTTGATGTATTTTCTCCGGATATTTCTTCCGAGGAACATTCTTAAATACAATAGGATTCTTTTCTGTGGATAAGTCTAAGACAATGTCGGTATGGGGAGTTATTTCATACATTCCGGGAGATACTTCAGCAGCACCTTCCGCATCGCTTACATGGAAAGTTAAAGAGTTTTCACCATCTTTAAAAACAAAATGACCATACTCTTCCGGTCGCGTACTTATATAAAGTGCAGAATCTGTACGGTTACATATTTTCACGCTAAATTCTATTTGATTGGGATTCAAAAATTTTCCGTTTTTGGTTTCCGTTCCATATATATATGGCTTCCACATTCGCATATCAATAATATGAGAATAATAAACGGATGAATCCTGTTCATTACATAAGAAGTAACGCAATTCAGGGTATGCAGAAAAGGGCTGACGATCGCCGCAATGTACATATGCAGATCTATCCGAATATTTATCTTTAAAATACACCCATATACCACAAGTATCCATATGTGTGTGCGTGTCCAATTCTATATAATTTTCCCCTTTTTTTTGCCTCATTGTTTTATCAAGGAATTCCTCGCTCAACCGCTTTTTATTCTTAAGATAAAAGAATATAAATTTCCCTTTATATTCAAGAAAGTCGGTTGGGAGTTCATAAGCATTATCGGGACCTCCTTTCTCCGTCCAAAACCAAAAAGAATGTTTAGGCGCAATAATATACAGCCAAGCTGTATTGAATTCATACTGTGCAACCTGCAGATAGGGGCTGTGCAAAAAATTCGAATCTATCACCGCTTTGGCATGGGCAATGACTACGGGATCCACCTTACGATCATTCAAACCCCGGCATGAAAATGCCAGGGTCGAAAGGATCATCATCTTTATAAACAGAATGCAATTACTCCTCCTCATCGTTTTCATTATATTTTCTAAATGTATATCTCATTAAATCCAGCATGGAGTTCATTTTTATAGAGTTCAGGTTACTTCTTACGGAATTATATTCATAAAGGGTTTTATTATCCTTAAAATAAACTCCAAAAGATACTCCATTCTTGCCTTTTGCATTCAGCATATCATGCTCGGATGCGCCTTGAGTGCTGGGATGAGAATGAATATCCACGATTGGCTGAAAGCCTTCAAATGGATTATTATTTATACCTTCCAATGTAGAAACACTATAATCACGGCTACTGTTTCCTATGATATATTTCTTCTCTCCATCCCTGTATCCGGCAGTATATTTCCACTCAACTCCGGTATTCTCAATACCAAATGTTGCGATATTAGCCGCATCATACGCGCTAGATGTTTCTGCAAAGTAATCAGCACCACTGGTATTATTGCCTAAATTTGTTTCCAATGCAGGTAAAATAGACTTGTCAAATACCTTGATATTCTTCCATTCAGGATTTATTTTCGACACTGTCCCGCTTGTTCCGCTAGCATATAAAACATCAACAATTCTATTCGTCCTCCTCATCAATTGAAGTTGCCCATGATAATTTATCACATAATCATCCTTCCCATCCGGATCTATCCTTAATACCGGATTATTCTTACAATAAACATAAGGACTCCAACTGTAATGTTTCTCACAGGACGGATCCACTCCATTCCACCTTCCTAACACCGAATCATAATGTCTCGCTCCATAATCATACCAGTCCAACCCACCTTTACGATCCAACTCCTTGCCATTATACTTATAAGGCTGGACGCTCTGCCGGGAACTTGTTGCATCAATCCGCCGAAAGCATAATAATCGTTCACTTCCTCAACCGTTCCCTCCTCAGCAACAACCACACGATTATTACCCTGATGATCTTTCAAATAATAATGATACTTACCGTCAGTAAGGGACACATAGCCGACTTCCGTCAATAGAATCTGAGGTACTCCATTTTCATAGACCACATTGCCGCAGTAATCCGTTGTAACACTGTCTCCTTCCAGAAAGTGCACGGTACGGAGTTTCCTACCCGCAGCATCATAAAGATAAGATATACTGTTACCATTCGCAAACATTACACGACTAGGCAAATTTAAACAATTATACTGAATAGCAGTTTTCTTTTTGTTTAAATCTTTAGTCAGGTTGCCGTTTTCATCATATTCCCACTCTATTGCTTCATGGACACCGTCTGTAAACTCAAAACCATTATTAAAAGCTAAGGCTGTGTCAGTCACTCTCTTCAGTCGGTTACCGGTATAAAGCAAAGAGATTGTTGTTCGGATTAGGTACACCTATACCCCATCCATATAATAAAAAAATACCCTAACATAAGCCTTATACTTTATGCTAGGGTAGGAAGGTTATTCAAGTATCAATTTATGTTAGGATAATCATTATAAAATAAGTCTTTATTCTATTTCAAAATCACCCTTTTCTGTGTGAATAAAACCTTTTTTCCATCTGTAATCATCAACAATAATTTTACAAACTACAAAACAAGAACGAGGATAAGATTTAAAACCTGGCTGTACTATCAATTCATCTATCACCTTCTCAACATCTTCACGAAATAAAAAAGTTCCTATATGCATCGATTCTTCATATCCATGATAAACATGTCGATGATCTAACCTATAAAAAAATATATCACTCATCATCTCTAAATATTCTTTTTTGATATTCGAAAGCTTCTTCAACTGTACAAAAACCTTCTTTCCATTCATAATTACCAATAGATACAATATTAGAAAGTTTAAAACATTTTTGAGAATGCAGGCAAAAACCAGGTTGATGCCTTAATGCTTTAATAGCTTTCCAGGCATTTTGTGTAGAAGAAAACAAGCCTATAAATTTCACAACCTTATCTCCTAAGGCTTTATCCTCATACACATGATAAAGTTCATAATAGTTATTCTTCTTATTCAAAACTTCTATCTCCATATTTATTTTTTGAGAAATACGAACAGAATCATAGACTAATTCAAACTATAAATCTTTAGTCAATGTTTCAGTTTGATATTGATGAGCAAAACAACGTTTATAGTCAGCATTGATTTATCTACGTGAAGCTATCATCTTATCACAAATTCTCATTATTATAACAAAAAGAGCCCTTATACAGAAGGGAAATAATATCCATACACCGATTAATTAAAAAACAATCTATGTCTGGACAATAATACATATGAACAATCCCAGCCTAAACTGTTTCTACAATATTAAGCAGCAGAAGAGACCGAAATATAACATAACTAGAACACCAAACATTATCTACCTTTTCTATAGATACCGGAGAATAAAAATTATCTCTAACTTTTTCTTGGATCTTAGCTTTCACTTTTTCCGTGAAAAATTGTATATCCAAATTATCAGCCCAAATAACGAGCGCTTCCATTAAATTAGAAGATTCATATTGGCTAATATAAGTACCTTTTTTATACTCTGCAATAAATGTAAACTTTTTCATTACCAATTCCCTTTTGCATTCATACTATGATTTTCACCTGTAAAATCCTGTTTCTTTTTCCAATGTTTAACTTGATTCTCGAGCTTTTTTAATGATTTCTTGTCTTCTGGAGTCTTATTCTGTTTTAAATTCAATTTATCATATTGAGATTTAATATCCTGATATTTCTGCCTCGCAGACTCTTTTGCCTTTAGACTAGAATGCTTCTCATTCTTTCCGCTTGATTTAGAATATCCATTGCTACTATTTTCATTAACCCTCCCTTTTCTAGAGAATAACTTCATAGCCCCGCTCGTAGCCATAAGTGATCCGTGAGTAACATCCACCACTCCTTTTGTTGAAACAGCCAAGGACACTCCGCCAGTTTCCGGACTTCCCAATAAACCGGCGGCAACTTCCCCGGAACCTCTTATTACTTCTGCACCACCTATAAAAAGGCTAATCACATCACCAACATCCTGACCTACGTTATAAGCACCTGCACTGCTATATATTCCCGTTTCACGTAAAGAAGTACTTCCTAACAGTATATTATCCGTTACAGCACGTACTGCTCCATTAGTAAAACTTAGAGTGGTATTTAAAGCATTGTTTAAACCATTCCTGATTCCTCTCCAAGTAGGCCACATACCGTTAGGGTCAACCAAGAGAATAGGATTATTTGCACAGTATAAATATGGACTCACACCATAATACTTCTCACTCATCGGATCCACCGCATGCCATCTTCCCAACACCGCATCATACATCCTCGCTCCATAATCATACCAGTCCAACCCACCTTTACGATCCAACTCCTTGCCAT